>OHJQ01001409.1_pt1 | contig 11470 bp, 19 predicted proteins | sample 1568601 | NCBI WGS metagenome assembly OHJQ01 (sample SAMEA3879599, study PRJEB24766) | human gut metagenome | biome: human-associated habitat; feature: feces | place: USA | collected 1985/1987 | reverse complement strand
ACCGCAATGTATGCCGGAGTTTTGACAGCAGGTGCTTTGGAATATAAAGACAAGGTGTATGGCGGTAGATGGGATTGGATTGACTTTGGTCTTACAGTAGCCGGAGCAATGATAGGACAACTAATAGGAGGAACTTTAATATGGAACAACTAAGCACGATTATCCAAGTTGTCGGTTCGCTCATCACATTAGTTATATTGCCCTTGCTATTGCTTAGAAGCAAAAAGAAACAGGCAGATGCCGAGACTGAAAAAACCGAAGCAGATAACATCACAGCTTATGCAGCTGAATGGAAAGAATTGTACGAGAAGAAGGAAAAGCGAGTTGTCGAACTGGACGCCAAAATTGACCACCTTTACGCCGAGATAACCAAGTATCGTGACGCTATCCGCGAGCTAAGCGAAAAGAACAGCGAGCTTGCCGTTCAGAATCAAGCACTGGAATTCCGGAAATGCAATAAACATGGTTGTGCTGACCGCGTCCCACCAAGCGAATATTAACCAAATAAATTATAAGTATGAAGATATTGATTGATAACGGGCATGGTGAAAACACTCCCGGAAAACGCAGTCCTGATGGTTCGTTGCGTGAATATGCTTATGCACGTGAAATTGCAGATAGAATAGCACATGAACTTTCCGCAAGAGGTTATGATGCCGAACGCATTGTTCGGGAAGCAGTAGATGTTCCACTATCAGAACGTGCAAGGCGTGTAAACGAAGTTTGCGGACGATATGGAACAGCCAATGTGGTTCTTGTTTCTATCCACTGCAATGCTGCCGGAAACGGTGCAGAATGGATGAACGCAAGAGGATGGAGCGCTTATACATCGAAAGGCAAGACAAAGGCTGATAAACTGGCAACTTTCTTGTATGAAGAAGCTGAAAAAAACTTTATCAGTCAAAGAATACGCAAAGATAATTCTGACGACGATCCTGACTGGGAAGAAAACTTCTATATTTTGAGCAAGACAAAATGTCCGGCTGTACTTACGGAAAACTTTTTTCAGGACAACAAGGACGATGTCTTGTATCTCTGTTCCGAAGAAGGTAAACAAGCCATTGTCAAAACCCATGTAGAGGCAATAACCAGATATATTCAGAAATATGGTAAAGTGGCTTAAAGATATTGTAGCAATATTGTTTGTGGTATTATTTGTCACATCACTGTTTTTCAATGTACGTTTTTGCATATTGGATAAAAAGTTACCGGTAAATGATACCACAAGAATAACTGTTTTCGATACCATACCTTATTACAAGCCTGTACCCAAAGATAGCATCGTCATAAAATACATCTCGCAGGTTCTTCCTACTGCAAAGCCGGATAGTATGAAACAGATTCCGGGCGTAACAGATACGACTAAATCTCCAAATAGGGACAAAGACAGCGTTGAGGTTGAAATTCCCATTACGCAGAAAATGTACGAAACAGGCACATATCGGGCTTATGTAAGTGGCTTTCATCCACAACTTGACAGCCTGATACTTTTTGCCGGGCGTGATATAATGACCGTAACAGGTAATTATCCCAAACCCAAGAAAAAAAAGTTCAGTATCAGTCTGCAAGTAGGATATGGAATAACATTGAGGGAAACACCACATTTCTCTCCATGTTTCAGTGTAGGTTTATCGTATAACTTGTTTAATTTCTGATTATGATAGATATTATATTAACGGTCAATAAGGAAAAAGTGTATGAAGAGGTAGCAAAAACCACGTCGTATACCGGTGCGAAAATGAATGATGAGCTTGCCTACGACCGTATATTTACAACGGATGAGGATAAATGCATACTTGAACGTTTTTGGCGCGAGAGTAGGAATACCATATGCAACAGTCTTAAAAAAGTACTTCTTGACGAAACAGAGGATGGCAGTGAATACAGACTTTTGTTAGGGCTGTCGAATTCATTCAAGAAAGTTCTAAAAGAAAGTATGCAGCGCAGTTTGTTTTCATTCTTCGTGATGAATATCACTGCAAAATGGTATACGTTTACCAATAAGGAAGAAGCTGCCGGATATGCAACGGAAGCCGCTACTTATATGGAGGATATAATGCGTAAGGCATTTTTCAAAATAAAGCCCATACGTCCGACATACGAACAATCATTAATTCAAAATGTTATAACAGAAAACAAGAATACATTAACCGTGATACAGCAGGTCAAAGAACTTGTCTATGATATTCAGAATAAGACGTATTTGACAGGACAGGCGCGAGAAGCGACCGGAAAGAGCTATCAAGTTGCATCCAATATGCAGGCTGATGATGATAGTGAAAACAGCTATCAGATACGTCGTTCGTTGGCCAATGCTTTTTCCTCTTTGAAAAGTCTGCTTGGAGAATATCTCAATGAGGATAATACAACAAGAGATAACCTGATGAATGAGGAGATAGATAACAACGGAAAACTTTCATTGGAATTTTTGCTTCCGTCCAATTATGACAACGCTTCGGCAGACGCACTGGGGAATGGCATACATTCATATCTTGTAGACATGGCACTTGGAGAGTGGTTCGCCATTAATAGTCCGGAAGATGCTGATGTGTACATACAGCACTCCGAAGTGAGTCTTGAAAACGTGAAGCATGCGCTATACAAACGCAGTCGTCCGGAAAGACCGACTCATGATTAATGTTCAAGCCTATGGTATATTGTCAAAACAGCCAGTCTCAAACAAAAGCAGTAATACTTGTATTTAAAAGGAAAGAACTGCTTTACGATGCAGAGAATTGTTCTTTTGTCGAGGGTGACATCATGAAGACAGACAACGAACACGCCCGCCATCAAGTGTTCGACATCGCCCAAAAGGGCAATATAGACCGTGTGACAAGAGTGCTGAACACCGCCCATGCAGAATGCGTGGAGATGCTGTACCCTTATACGAAAGAGGAGATGCTGGACGGGCAAGAAGCATTAGATGATGTACTACGTCAGCCTGAGACCTACGAAATCAGGCTGACGTTACCCAAAACTTTTTCGTTGACTACCTTGCGGATGCTGAAGGAACTGATACACGAATACTTGGTGTGCAGAGTGCTAGCCGACTGGATGAGCATTACTAATCCGGCGAGCGAAGCCAAGTGGGAAAAGAAGTTTGCAATGCTACGGAACAAGATACAGACCGCACTTATGTCGCGAACCAGAAAGATAAGACGGAAGTTGAAGCCGTTTTAGGACGTTACTATCAGAAAAGAGCCGGACCGCAACTTATGCATTCCAGCTCTTTTATAGTCTTTGGCAGACATACAGACTCCAATCAGAGCACCGCTGCGATTTTTCTTACGCCAGCCAGTCTTTCTAAAAATGATTTGTCTCGTTTCGTCGTTATCATATCATAGTCCGTTTGCAGACGTAGAAGCATATAGGCTGGGATGCCCAAAGCCTTTTCGCACAAAAGGGCGAATTTGGTGTTCACAGGACGTTTGCAGTTTACAATGTCATTCAAGACAGTGTAAGACACTCCCATATCCGCCGCGAGTTGTTTTTGCGACACGCCCCGATATTCAATTTCATCTTTGAGCAGTTCGCCCGGGTGCGTGGGTTCAAACGGTTCAAGATTGTTGGCAATCATCTTGGGGTCAATTCCTTTTATTTCAATCATGGCGAATTTATTTGTAATGGTTTGACAATTCGAGTATATTGCAGACGGTAATAACAGATTCGGACACAGTAAATTCGATTCGGTATTGGTCGTTTACCCTTATAGAGGAGATACCCGCCTTATCACCTTTCAGAACCTCGTAATGCAAGGATGGGACCAAAAACAAATCTTCCACCTTGTTTGCACTCTTCAGATAATCTATGCCTTTCTTATAGCGTTTTATGATTTCGGGCTGGAAACGGTGCTTCTTGTCACCCTTTCCGGTTTCATAAAGCTCACGCAGATAATCCTTGTCGAATGTTATAATCATACTGTTTTACCGTTTATGTCTACAAAGGTAGGTCTTTTTCTGAAAATCCGCAAATAAGTTGATTCTATTTTTTGACGTAACTAATCTGCCTCATGAAAAAAGCCGGGGTACATCACGCATACCGGCTCTTTTTCCTTATAAACAATCTGATAACCTTAAAAAGAACTGACTTATAGTATTATTTCATTTTATCGTAGTCTGTTGAGCATACGGGGATTGAATTGGGCACTAAATCCCAATAAACTTTCGAACCTGTCAAGTGTACAAATTAGTGCAATTCTAAATGCTTTGTAAGGTGTCCCTCTGAAACCACGCATATATTTATCTGTACTGCTCCATACAGTATGCCAATTAAACAAATCATTCGAACCGTACAATACTTGTGCTACATGTCCTGGTTTAAAATATCCACGCTGAATAATGGTATCTATTGTCTTGAACACATCTGGTTCCTCTATCTTGAAAGGGCGGGTAACCACTAATGCCGTTATGGTTTCAGCGGATGATGTGGAAAAATCCACAAGTCTATTTCCATCAGACATTGCTAATGCTTCCGGATACGAATTGACATTGTTCACTATGTCTGATAGCATCATACCCCAAAGCTTTGACTTCAACGAAAACACATAAGCATAGCGTACAGCCGGGTTATACACAATGATATGCTGATTGGTATAATCATATATCATCCGGCAAGCGGCAAGAAAATCAAAAAACGGAATCATAGCAATATCGTCAAGAGCCGTTCGTTCATTTTCGCTTGCTTTTCCATTATAAACTGATAGAAGTTTATCCGATCTTGGCAAATCAGAAATAGAAAACAAATCTTCCGCATTTAAACTTTCTGATATGCACTGCGCAGTAGAACCACTTATCAGCATAATACCTCTATTGGTGGCAAACAGCACTGCATTATCAATTTGTGTGATACTGTTCGTATTTATACAAACCTCCCGTGTTACAGGTTGCCGTGCTGAGTATGATCCCGTATTTGATACTTCTAAGGCCCATACACCTTCTGATGTAAAAGCATAAAGTGGAAACTGACCGAACTGTCCCTCTGACAAAGCTTTTACAGCCGAAGATATACCAAGAATAGTGCCAGTACCTATTGTATTGATACCGAGAACCGGAAAGTGAAATGGATTATTGATTTCCGATGTGTATATTTTGTTCGGTAAATCAATTATTCGCTGTTCACGGGGACTTGCTGTAGGATAATCACTAAGTCCTGTCGGAGGATTTTCCCAACCGGCAAAATAAAAAGCTCCGTTAAGAAATTTGTGCTGTTCAAGTGGCACTTCATAATATTGTGGTAATCCATAATGCGTCACAATAACTGCTTTGTATGCGTTTATATTAGGGTAGAACAAAAACAGCAATGGCGGATCCAATATTGACGCTTGATAAGATTCTCCATTGACCACTATGTCCCGACCATCCTGCTTGATATAGAAGTATACAGAAACAGGCATTGTTCCATCAAAATAAGTAGGGGACATTCCATCAAAATTAGCAACATATCCGTTGGTATATGTAATCATCGCTCCTGTGTTATACAAGTTATACAATTCTTTTTGAATGTTTGCGATGTTAAGTCTTGAATTATAAACAAACGAATAATGTGGAAGCAATTTATCATGACTGTCATAATCATCTGTCATAACTTCTCGTGTTACCAATGACTGTAGATAATCTTCTTCGATTACCAGTTTTGTACGTGTAGTGGAAAGTTGTTCAATACGGAGACTTTCAAGCAGGTAGAATTGCGATGTTGAACGAATATCCTCTTTTACATCATCAATACTTCTACGAGGAATCATCAAACGTCCACTTGGATAAGTCAGTCCGTTGGGGTCAAATGTAAAGGCATATAGTTTATTGAATGTATGATGTTGATAACGAATTGGAAATTTGGAGGTAGAAGCTGCTTGATTTATATGTTTGCATACACAATAAGAATTATAGTTTTCCGATTGTGCAAATCTTGTACATTTTCCGTTTTGGTCATAAGTATAAATAGGTTTTGAAACAAACACATCAACAGATCGAACTATATCTTTCCAATTTTTAAGCATATCAAGGCGAGACTGAAGAACAACGGCACAATCAAGGTCGTGTATCATTCCACATATTCGAAGTTGCGCATCTGTATACTTTCCCTTTCCCGTCAGGTGTGTCCAAAAAACTTGCGGTGCAAGGTCTGATGAAGCAATCATCAGAATCGGAGCCGAGTGCATTGTCAATGTTCCATCGTATAGCCGATAGGCGTATCTTACAAAGAAAGGAAAAATGAATTTGCCCTTATTTGTAGACCTTTCAGCAATAAATTTATTGATATGGGCAAGTACTTGGTCTGTAATTCGCGTTTTATTGTTATCAGAGAATTCATTCCAAATGCTGCCTTCACTAATAGCATCAAATGATATTGAAAATTCATCTGTCCGAACCATTTCACCCTGCAACCCAAATGAAAGTGGGCATTCAGGTATTTTTGTACCAAGATATAAATATCCGTCATTATTTCCTTTCCATAGAAAATAATGCATACCGTCAGTTGACAAGATGAGAAGCGTATTGCCAATAGCTGTTACCTGATATACCTCGTTAAATGAACGAAGAAAAACAGGCTGATGTGCGTCAGAACCATTCCACCAACTGATAGAATTGTTGTTAAAGATGATATAGTGCTTGAAGTTAGCCGATTTATGAATATACATAACCGAATCACCACCTTTGAATTGTAATACTTCGGATGGCGGCAATATGGGTTTAAGTGCACCGTTTTCGGGAATAACACCTATCGATGTTGCCAAGTCCCCATCGGCGCACTCATAGTCCGATGGGTTGGCAGAATACCCGTTGTATTTTATTTCTTTAATCATATCTTTCTTACAAAAGGAGTTTGGTAATGATTGGTAGCAATGTGCCATGATATTGGCTTTCCTTAGGCTCTCCAACGCATAATCTCGCCTTGTCTGTTACGCCCGACACATCAAGTATGGCGGAGCACAGCCTTTTAGATGAAGCTCTGAAATGTTTCCCTTGCCTATTGGATGGAAACACACATGCTTCATGCCGACCGCCGGTTGGCGAGCGGTATCTGACATAAAGATATAATTCTCCGTTCTCACTCATAATATCCAGGACATCACCTCGCGAGAGATGAAGTTGCTTGGCTATATGAGATGTAATGTCTATTCTTCCCGAAGAATAGAATACTATATCAGCCTTTCTTGTATTTCCTAATATACTTTCCATTGGGCTTTTCAATTTGATAATAGATGAGACCTTTGCTTGTATGATGTATAGACACAGACAGTTTGACTATACTATCACCGGGTAACCCATGCTCATAAAGCATAAGACCGACCGACGGGCACAGACTTTCAAAGCCTATGCACTTATACTTGTCATTATATTGAATATCGCATAGTTGAGTCGGTTGTCCGATATTTGGATTGACGGTGAAGCCGAAAGAATCTTGTCCGGCAATTCTGAAAACAAACACTTGGGCTGCATCGCCCTTTTTCGCCTTACCTTTGATATGGAGAAACAAGCGTTTGGATAGCGTGATTGAATTGTCGTTACCATCGGCAATCACATAGTAGTTACGTGACTGCCACCATGTTTTTAGTTTTTTGATAATCATAATACGAAAATAGAATGATTCACAGATTATTATGGTTTAACTTTTTACAGACGAATCGAAATATATCCGGCGTGAACGGAAAGAAACTGTTTCGACAAACCGGAATGACAGAGTTGTTTCGATTTCCAGTCGATGCCGATTGGCGGCTTCTTTTGTTGCAAAAATGTAAGAACAGATTTCTTGCTTTGTCGTTCCTTTTGTTGCTACAATGTTGGCATAATATTTGCGCCCGAAAAGGAATGCCATGATTTCTTTTAATACAGTTGAGTTCATATTGTATGATTTAATCAGTGAATAAATTTGTCTGTCGGGGTTCTTTGGAAACGGAAGAAACTCCGGTAATACTATTTACACGTTCAATTTCTCCGTCAATTTCCGTTTCAAGTGCCTTGCATTTCCGCAAGTTTTGTTGGGTGCGACACTTGAAATAGTCTTTCTGTGCTTTGCGCATCAGAACTACCTTGGTAAAGAATGTTTTTGCATCCATATGATAAATACATTAAAATTCTTTATGGGTTGCTAATTGATAATCTTTCTTTTCTTCTTCTGATAGTTCGTTGTAGCAGCTTTCGCAAACAACAGGGTAACCGTGTTCTTCTTCAAAGTACACGCCACAAAGTTGGCAACACCAACCGTCCATAATATCTTCTGCAATGCTCATGATTATTTTATTAATTCAAATTCGTAAACGAAAACATAAGGGTTAGACTCCCACGTCCCTTTGCCGGAGACTTTATCTATGAGGGCGGCAAAGGCTTCATGAGGGGTATCAAAGTCGGTGCAGCCAATCGCTCGCCAATGTCCCAATCCACAGACGCAATATTTTTTTGTTCCATCATATTCATATTGGCGAGTGTTCAGTTCAACGCCCTCACGCAGGCAATCTTCATCGGAAATGTCTTGCAACCGCTGCATCCTCACCTTAGTTATGCGTATCCGGTGCGGCATGATGTCGGCGCGGACGAACATTTTGTTAGTCCAACCGGAAGCATCTTTAATGTGGGGATAATAACCGGCTTCTTCCTGTAATGGCTCTTCGGGAGAATAGCCCAAATCTTTATAGGACTGCGCTATTGCGACAACTTCTCCTTCTTTATACTTCGGTTTTATCCACGGAGTAGACTCTTCCGGATTATCCTTGTTCCTCCAACAATAAGCAAGCCACAAAGGGTGTTTTTCGGGTTCATCTTCCAAAAGAAGAACTGTAGGAAAGCATATCTCACTGTTTTTGTATGGTGGCTGAATGGCAGCCATCCTTCTCGTCATAGTCTTCCGACCATCCAATACAGCCTGTGTTAGGCTATATTTATCATTGAACATTATCTTCTTCATTGCTGTTTCTCCTCTACTTTAAAAGATAATTTCTCAAGTTTCTCAATCTGCTTACGAAGGGAAGCGATTTTCCTAATCCTCATTTCTTCCGCCTTTTTCAACGCTTCGGATTTATCGGTGAATGCGTTTTCCCCTATACAGAAGTAAGAACATAAACCATCCATTACATATTCTCCATCTTCAAATCTACTTATAATAATATCTGCTTCTATCTCTTTAATACCTTCTGTTAAGGCATACTTTGTTATAAATACTTTTGCCATAGTTATTCCTCCTTATCTATCTTAATATCTGTCACTTTGCCACGACACTTAAATTCATTATTAGGTAGTAAATCTTCGATGTATGCCCAGCGCATATAATGATTCTTTTCCGAAAGTTCTTCCCATGGCTTGTTTTTGGTTAAATAGACCAAATCATAAGCACTGTCAATATCCTCCACAATGAGCATCTTCCCTTTGTCTGGCCTTTCGCTTGCATCATGCCATACGCTATTGATACGCCAGTTCGCACCGGCAATAAATCCTTCTTTAAATTCATCTGCACCACATTCGCAACAATCGAATGCTGTATTATGACCGTTACAATGTTCGCAATATTCACGTTCTGAACATGGATAGGTTCCATTACAATTATAATGCTTATGAATTGCTTCCCTTGCCGCTTCTTCTACTGTCTGTTTCATATTTTTCTCGATTAAATTATTACCATGACATCACGCTTTCTGGCGAATATAGAATCCGTTATATAGTACGTGATGGCTTTCTCTTCCGCATCTCTCAACAATTCGTGTTTAAGAATCTTATAGTAGGAGTTGGTATGCGCTACATAGACCATGATTTCCCTTACCCGTTTCAAATCGTCTAAAAAGGATTGAGGGTTATGTTCCTTTATTTTCTTTATATTCATTTGTTTTCCTTTCTTTTATTCCGTTCCCGATTGTCTTCCGAAACACACATCTTGCACCATGATGTCTTGATGTGATACACCTTTCCGTTGCGATAGATTGTCCTGTCATAGAAGCAGGATAGTAAAAGCGGTCTTTTGCAGCGGCTACACACCTTGCGTTCTACCCCGTCCACCATCACCCGGTTCCTCGGTTTCCGCTTCACTATCTCGCACAGACCGCATTCGGATGCACCGTACTTCCGGCAATAGGCAAGGGAATGCTTGCCACATTTCGCGAAAGAGGTGCAATCGGAGCGGGGGACTGTCTGATGGATGTTCATACTATTTGCCTTTTTCTATAGATTCTATTGCCAGGAATATCTCATACATTACTTGTGGGACAATCGCATTGCCGTATGCCTTTATCGATTCCTGCCGCCACTTTGAAAAGGCAATACCGTCCAATCTGGTGGAAATCCCATCATCTCGGCTACAAACAGGGGATTGAGTAGGGAAGTTTTTCCACCGTTCTGCGAATGATGCTCTCCTAACATTACCGGCAGGTTGCACAGAGCATCCGTCCTCATTTTCCCATTTTTTCTTTTCAATGCTTGTGGGGAAACGGAGGGTTGATAGTCCCTCGCTGCTGGAGTAGGGAGCATCCCATTCACCGCCATTGCTGTCAAAGCTGTGCCCATTTGACTGTTCGGATTGTATTTCTTGCTGTATTTGTCCGCTTCCCGAGCATTGGGAGTAGGAAGAAGTCCCATCTTCGCGGAAAGTGCCAATGTCGGCCGTTCCTTTGCGTTCGGCGATAGTGACTTGTCGATTCTTCCCGTCCCTCCATCTATGGCTGTTGGTGTCGGAAGCAGTCCTACCGGATAGAATGTTGTCTTTCCATTTTCGTTGCATACCTTTAACCCCTGCGTCTGCACGGTGGGCAATAAAGAAGACGCGGTCTCTTCTGTGCGGCGCTCCGACGGCACAAGCCGGAATAACAACCGGTTGGACGGAATATCCTTCACGTTCAAGGTCGTTGCACACTGTTTCGACGACGTATTCCTGCCGATGCAATATTCTTTTTCGGTCAACCTCTCCGAACAGAGATTCTTCACGTCCCAACGCAGTTTCACTGCCGGGTTGTACCATCGAGAGGATTCCAGCAACGTTTTCACCAACAACCCAATCGGGCTGAATCTCCCGTATCGCTCGTAGCATTTCCGGCCAGAGATAGCGGTTATCTTCCGCTCCCTTTCGCTGTCCGGCAACGGAGAAGGGCTGACAGGGAAAACCTCCGGTGAGGACATTGATTTTTTCCCGCCACTCTGTAAAATCTGTTTTCGTGATGTCTTCATAACTTTTGCTGTTTGGGAACCAATAATCAAGTATTTTTCTCCCGAACGGGTTTATTTCACAATGGAACATATTTTTCCAGCCCATTATCTCGGCAGCTATTTCCGGACCACCGATGCCGCTGAACAAACTACCATGGGTAAACTTGTTCTTTTCCATGATTACGGATTTTTTGTTTTTGCTACTTTAGTTGGTTCATAGTACTTGCATTTGCCTGTTTCCGGATTGTATGCCGGCCATACCCATTGCAAACGTGTATCGGGCGGATCGGGCAAATAGCGTTTGCAACTCTTGCGGATTGAGCAGGTAACGCCCGAACAATAACTAT
>OHJQ01001403.1_pt1 | contig 11505 bp, 8 predicted proteins | sample 1568601 | NCBI WGS metagenome assembly OHJQ01 (sample SAMEA3879599, study PRJEB24766) | human gut metagenome | biome: human-associated habitat; feature: feces | place: USA | collected 1985/1987 | reverse complement strand
CATGTGCTTGGGTGCTATTTATTGGGCACGACTGGACAAGATGTACTACGGTAACAACAAAACCGACGCCAAAAATATCGGTTTTGACGATTCTTTTATCTACGACGAACTGGAACTGAAACCAGAAGACAGAAAACTTCCCTCCGAAATTTTACTACCCAATGAAGCTATTACCGCCTTTGAGGCTTGGGCAGCCAAAGAGGATAAAATAGAATATTAGATTTCTCTTTTTTATTATTAACTAATTAACAACCCTGCAAATGAAAAGAAAAAACCTTCTAGTTTTTCTAACAGCAGCATGCCTGTTTGGTTGTCAACAACAAGACAACCTGCAAGACCCCAGTAAAGAAGCTATCGACTTCTCTACTTCTATCGACAACCAAAGCATCACTGACTTGCTTACTCGTAACAGTGCCGCTTTATCGCTTCCCGTAAAGAATAGCTTCTCAACTGGAGATGTAATCTCAATGTCAGTTTCCAATCAAGACTATCTTCCGTTTGCCCTAGGCGTAGATAGTCAGACATGGGACGAGATAGACACAGACGTTGAATCTGTTACATTCTATGCTCATTACCCCGAATTGACTGACGAAGCTGCTACCAGAGCATTGGGAAAACGTTACCGCAGTATAAAGGGAGGAAAAGAACATCTATTCGGAATAGCTCAAGCCATTCGCGGAACTAAAAATGTAGCCTTAAAGTTCAAACGAATGACTGTACCCGTCATCTTACTTGACGAGGACGGCAGACCGTATAACGGTAAAGCAAGTATCAAACTTCGTTTGAGAAACAGAGGTATTCAAGATCTTTTTAACGGAAAGGTTGAGTTGGACAAGAGCGCGGAAGCCGAGGATATCAATATCAAAAAGGTATCTGACGGAGAATTAACCAACTTAATCCCACAAGAAACGATCAAAGCTGGAGAAGTAATTGGAGAAGTATCCATAGAGGGAGAAAAACAAAAAATCGTAGCAAATCAGGATGTTGAAGTAAGTGCCGGAAATGCGATTGTCATGAGGTTCGCCCGCAACCGTGTCATCTTTGACGGACACACTCCATTGCGTAGATAACGCAGACAAGTAAAAACGAACATAAATAAAAATCCCTGGAACTGCCGTAGACACTCAGCATTCCTGGGATTTTTCACACACAAAAGTTATTATTGAAATTGAAAACTGTTCTTAATTAGTTTAGAAGCGCATACCTACGGTTAATAGTACTTGACTACGTGTATTAGTTACTTTAGTGGCATTCGGCACAAGTATTGTTTCAAAATGGTCTCCTATCTCATTATAGAAAGGATAAAAATCTTCCTTGTATGTATGGAACTGATAAGCTAAGTCTGCATAAAAAACAGATCCTTTGTATCCCAAGCCTACGGTATAATTGTTAGTCGCTTTCAAGTTAGAGAACTCGGTACTTGTACTGATACTGTTAAGAGCAATTCTTTTGAAAGTATCATCATACATAGCTGCCGTCATGTAGTTATACCCGACACGGAAAGAGAATTCCGGAGCAAGTTTAAATTCAGCTCCCACACGTAATGTATGTACCCCCTTTAATCCGGTCTTTATTTGAGAGGTTTCATCTTCCATTTTCACGCCATCATCGTATTTCAACTTAGCAGATGAGTAGTCACTATACTCATACTCTGCTCCTAATGCAACAGAACGGCCAATGGTATATCCCAAACTCAAATTATACTTCCAAGGAGTTATTAATTCATACTTTGTTTTAGATTCACCGGGGAAGTCCATAGTATCATACTCGTATAATTCATCCTTATCAATGGTTCCGTCACTATTCATATCAACATCAGAGGTCATGATAGCAGAAGCACGGTCTTCCAAGTTAAACCAAGTAGGTGTATGGATCGCAGCACCGATACGGAATGATGAGGATTCAAATGGGCGTATAATCACTCCCAACTTAAAATCAACTCCTGTTCCGCTTGTATCAAACCAATTCTCCAAAGAATATGTAGATGCATCTCCCGGATAGCTTTCCTTATAGAAACTCCTTCTGGAATAGTCAACACTGTAAGCTCCTATGGTAGCTCCCAAATAAATTCTATCATAGAAATTGAGGGCAACATTGAAGTCGTAAGAATGTAATCCACCTCTTTCTCTGGAAGTATATTCCCCCACTACAGGCAAGTAAACCTCATTACCTTCATTATCCACCATATAGCCTACATTACTTGCATATTTATTATCACCTATTGCCCCAATTACTCTCGTTCGGAAAGCCATAGCTCCCAACCACGGTGCAGCATCGGCACCTCCGTCAGTAAAAGCAGCATTAGAGCCCAAATAGTCTTCAGGAAGTCCTTGAGACAAAGTAGCAAATAAATCACTTTGAGACATTGGACCTTCCTTATCTTCTATCATGCCATTCATCACCATGTTTTTATCAAAGGATTTCACCTTTCGATAGTTAAAACCAAAGTTTACAAACCGCAACGGTGTTTCATTCCCAATACGGCTCGATATAACAAACCCGATATTATCAAATGAACCAAATAGCTTATCCTGTTCATTCTTTGTACCGTTCATATTAGACTTCATTCCAATATTACTGAAGCCAAATGAGGTCATTACATCACTACTTCTATATATTCCAATACCTGCCGGATTAGTTCCCATTGTTGAGATGTCACCTCCTAATGCTCCCATGGCTCCGCCCATACCTATAAATCTTGCAGTTCCATTCAAGTCATTTCCCATTAACCGAGCAGCATCATATAAACTCTGTGCATTTACGACAGCAGTACCCAATAAAGTACAAGCTATCACCATTGCCAATCTTATATTTTTCATAAATATGTCTTTTTAATAAAAACAACTATTTTATCTTCTTCGACTACCGCCTCCACCACCGGATGAACCTGAACTGGAACGGGAACTACTACTTCCACCACCGCTTGAGTAACCACTCGACCGAGAAGAAGATTGACTCGGTGAATAGCTGGAGCCTGAAGAGGAACGGCTCGGAGAATAAGTAGAACTTGAAGAAGAACGGCGACTACTACTTGACGGCGTATAGCTACGTGTAGTTGACGAACTTCCACGATCGTAGGTAGAAGAAGAACGGCTGCTACTATTCGTAGGTGTTACATAAGTCCTGCGGGAAGAAGAACTGGAACGATTACTATCATAAGATGAGCCACTGCTACTGCGTGTACTACTTGGACGAGTATACGTACTCCGACGAGAAGAACTTGAACTAGAACCAGTTCCTACTCGCGTGTCCGTACGGTTGCCAACCACTCTCCTAGAAGAATTATATGTACCCGTTGAAGTACCTCGGCGAGCAGACTGGCTAACGCTACCTTCACCTGAACGGCGTGTTCCTACACTTGTACCAATTCTACGGTCTCCACTGGTTGCATAGGAAGAACGTCGTGCACTTCCTCCATTAATACCATAATTGGAGCGTCGGTTATTATAATAGGTATTATTGCGTGCCCAATGGCTTCCACCACCCCAGCCCCAGCTAGGACCGCCGTGCCAATAGTGATGATGTCCCCAATAGCCACCACCATACCAACCACCCCAGTAGCCACCATACCAGCCGCCCCAGGAACCCGGGTAATATCCCCAAGAGTAGTAAGGACGATTCCAGCCCCAGCCATAATTCCAACCCCAACCGTAAGAACCATAACGCCAATCCCACCAAAGCGGGTTACTGAACGTCGGGAACGCATAAGCATACATGCCGTCGGTATATACGTTCCAGTCCCAGGAATTCGGTCCGTAAACTACGTCCCAATATAACGGGCTGCTAATGCTAATAGCAAAACGCGGATTACGGAAACGGATGATACGTTCTGCGTACTCATAATCTTCCTGTGTACCGTCAAATTCGCCGGTCACCCATTCTCCATCCAAATCCGGATTAGATTTTTCTTTTATATATAAGGTATCATTGTCCATTACGAACTCATTATCACGTGCATCGTAACGGCGATTATATTCATCCACATCCCGTGTTTTTCCCTTACGGTCCTGAACAACTACGGTAGTACCCGGTGAAGTATAGATATTGGTCACCTGTTGTTTCGTTTCCTTCTTAACCGGAGTTTCTTTCTTCTCCTGTTTATCTTTGGAAGGTACGAAGTAAAGGTCGTCATCAACGCTTTGTGCCAGCAAGCCTATCGGTAGGCACAAGGCAAATAGCAAGAAGTAAACAATCTTTTTCATATCATCTCGGTTTATGTAATTACTTAAACTTATTCACATTACAAAGATAAGGAAGAGATTTTTCGTCCGAAGGAGATTTTCCCCAAAGGATAATAGGGAAATCCCTATTTCTAACTATCTTAGTAGAAGATACATTGCACCTTGGCATAAAATTCAAGTAAACTTGATTTTCTATACTTGGTTTGTAGTATCTTTGCATATTATTTACCAGAAAATAAAACAACTATGAAGTATTTTGAGTTCACGTTCCATACAAGTCCTTGTACCGAAACAGTTAATGACGTACTAACTGCAGTGCTAGGCGAAGTGGGATTCGAGAGTTTTGTTGAATGCGAAGGCGGACTGACCGCATATATCCAACAATCGGTATGTGATGAAAACGCTATCAAAACTGTAATCGCCGAATTTCCTCTATCCGATACGGAAATCACCTACACATTTACCGAAGCAGAAGACAAGGACTGGAACGAGGAATGGGAAAAAAATTTCTTCCAACCGATTATTATTGGAGACCGCTGTGTAATCCACAGTACTTTTCACCAGAATGTACCCAAAGCGGAATATGACATCGTCATCAACCCACAAATGGCCTTCGGTACGGGACATCACGAAACGACAAGCCTCATCATCGAAGAATTACTGGACAACGAACTGAAAGATAAATCCTTGCTCGATATGGGTTGTGGGACTTCTATTTTAGCTATCCTGGCACGTATGCGGGGGGCACACCCCTGTACAGCTATCGACATCGATGAATGGTGTGTACGCAATTCTATCGAGAACATTGAACTGAATCATGTAGACGAAATCGACGTTTCACAAGGAGATGCTTCATCACTTACCGGAAAAGGGCCTTTTGACATTATCATCGCCAATATCAACCGGAATATATTATTGAATGACATGAAGCAGTACATTACCTGCATGCATCCAGGTTCAGAGCTTTATATGAGTGGATTCTATGTAGATGATATTGCTGTTATCCGTGAAGAAGCGGAAAAAAACGGACTGGCTTTTGTACATTACAAAGAGAAGAACCGTTGGGCAGAGGTAAAGTTTATTTATCAAGGCTAATCCCCTCCAACTGATTTTTCCTAAAAAAACAATATCCCCATGTCCGGACATCACATATAACAAAATGGGAATGTCGGACATAGGGATGTCACATATAAAGAAATTTATGCGAACTCCTTCTTTACTTGCTCACACCATTCCTTGATTTTCTTCTTTGCCTGTTCAGACTGATTATCCAAATCAATCACCAATCCGCACCACTGATTACCTCGTAAGGCTCTGGAACGTTCGAAAGTATAACCTTCAGAAGAAGTGAAGCCGACTAATGTAGCCCCGTCTCCTTCAAAAACTTCCGCCAACAAGCCAATACCATCGGCAAAGTTTTCAGGATAGCGTATCTGATCTCCGAGACCGAAAATAGCAACCTTTTTTCCTTTCAGTTCCATTGTTCGAAGCTCCGGTAACAGTTCATCCCAATAAGTAGGCAGCTCACCGTCAAACCACGTGGAAGCTCCAACAATAAAACAATCGTAAGCTGCAAAATCATTCTGCCATGCCTGTTCAATCGCTACTACTTCTATCTTATCTTCTCCAAACTCTTTCTGAATCTTCTCCGCTACCCAGCTTGTTCTTTCAGCCTTAGTAGCATAAAATAAACCTATCTTTTTCATAATCTGTACAATTTAATATTCCAACAAATTCTTGGCAGCTTCGTATATCTTAGCCTCATCCGGCAATATTTCTTTTTCCAGAATCGGATTAAAGCCGACAGGAGTAAATGTAGAACCGACACGTTCTACCGGACCGTCCAAATAGCGGAACATCTCCCCTCCAATCATAGCCGCCAGTTCCGCACCGAAACCGGAGAATACTTTATCTTCGTGAACAACCAATGCTTTACTGGTTTTCTTTACTGATTCAAATATCGCTTCTTTATCCAACGGAATCAAAGAACGAATATCAATGACTTCTACTTTCCAGCCACCTTCTTTCTCCAGCCGTTCGGCAGCGTGTAAACAGAAATGGGTAGTGTTGCCATAGGTGATAATACTCAAATCTGTTCCTTCACGACGGATACGTGCCTTTCCGAAAGGAACTTCAAAATCTTCCGGTACAACGGCTGCTGCCTCCACCGAGTTATACAAAGCTTTCGGTTCGAGAAACAATGTAAAGCCCTTGGAACGCATACTGGTCCGCAATAATCCGGCGGCATCATCAGCAAAGGAAGGACAGACAATTCGTGCTCCGGGCAAAGTTGTCAAAGCTCCCTCTATATTTTGGGAATGGTATAATCCCCCACCAATATAACCACCGGAAGCTAGCCGTAAAGTTATGTTCGGAGCAAACTTTCCATTGCTACGCCAATACTCATGTGTACATTCTACATATTGTTCTACGGCAGGCCAGAAATAGTCAGCAAATTCCGCTCCTTCTATCACGACATGGATTTTAGGATCAAAGCGGCTCATTCCGTTAGCTGTACCCACAATATAATCTTCCGCAATCGGTGCGCTGAATACACGTGCATCACCAAACTCCTGCTGCATACCTTTAGTCACATTAAACACACCGCCTTTTTCCTTGTTTGCTACATCCTGTCCCCAGATAAACGTATCGGGGTTATGACGGAATTCGGCTTTCAACGTTTCGTTAATGGCGTTCACCATAAAAGTTTTCTCTCCTTCTGCCTGATGGATACCTTCTTTATACTTTTGAGGCTGATAAGGTTCGGGTATCACAAAGTCATAGATACTCTTGGGATCAGGATCGGGAGCAGACAAGGCCTTTCGATTAGCGGCTGATAATTCTTTCTTTGCATCAGTCTCTATTTGCAGCAATTCTTCTTCCGTCAAACGTTTATAGCGAAGCAACATCCGGCGGAATTTCATCAACGGGTCAGCTTCTTTTACATATTCCAGTTCGTTTTCATCCCTGTACAAGGTATGTTTATCCGAATTAGAGTGGGAACCGATACGGACGCAATTGGCTTGTACAATTACCGGGTTACGAGTGGTTATGGCATATTCCCGAGCTTCGGTCATAGCGTTCATCGAGTCAAATACATCTTTTCCATTACAATAGATAATTTTCAGGTTCTTGAAACCTGAGAAGTTCTCTGCCACTTTCCGATTGGCCGTCTGTTCGGATTTCGGGACGGAGATACCGTAACCATTATCCTGTATTACGAAAATCACAGGAAGACGCTCGAGACTAGCGCCATTGATGGCTTCATACACAAAGCCTTCGGAAGTAGCCGATTCTCCATGAGAAGTTATGGCAACTCCTTTATGACCATAATACACCATAGCTCTGGCTACACCTGCCGCATGGAGGTCATGTGTCCCCGTAGCAGACGAGATATTTTCGATGTGCCATTCCGGTTTTGCGAAGTGATTAGACATGTGCCGCCCGCCACTACCGGGATCAGTCGCTTTCGATATACCATTCAGGATAATTTCTTCTGCAGTCATTCCGGCAGAAAGCACAGTCAGCATATCCCGGTAATAAGGGAACAAAAAGTCTTCGCCGAGAGTAAAAACCTGCCCAATAGCCAGTTGGATTCCGTCATGTCCTGCATAAGGAGCATGGTAAGACCAACCTAACGATTGCAGCAAATAGGAAGGGGCTTTCTCATCCAGAGCACGTCCCAATGTCATCAGATGATACCACTTCTTCAAGGTTTCAATATCTGTATTTTTTATATCATACTTTTTCATAGTTAATGAACTCTTTATTAATGAAACAATCAGTTGAATCAACCTTTCCAGTTCTCCAGATAATCGGCTATGAAATGCAGGAAGTTACCACCCAGCATACCGTCTACCACCCGATGATCGTAAGACAAGGAAAGATACATCTTATGACGAATAGCAATCGTATCACCTTCCGGTGTCTCCACAACAGCAGGTTTCTTTTCAATGTATCCCACTCCCAGAATAGCTACTTGAGGCTGATTTATAATCGGCGTACCGAATAAGCTCTTGAATGTACCGAAATTAGTAATAGTAAATGTTCCGCCATCAATGTCTTCCGGCATCAATTTGTTATCTCTTGCTTTTAATGCCAATGAATCAATGGCGACTGCCAATCCGTTTAGATTCAAATGGTCGGCATCATGCACCACCGGAACAATCAGATTTCCGTCATTCAAGGAAACAGCGATACCGACATTGATGTGTTTCTTGAAAAGAATATTATATCCGTCTACCGATACATTCAGCTGCGGATAAGTTACCAGCGCTTTCGCTACCGCTTCCGTAATCATAGGCATATAGGTCAGCTTCACTCCTTCGTGACGGAAGAAGACATCCTTATTCTTTTCACGCCAACGGACCAGCTTGGTTACATCCACTTCCAGCACATTCGTAACATGTGGAGATACTTTCTTTGACATAACCATGTGGTCGGCAATAATCCGACGGACACGGTCCATTTCTTTCATCTCTACTCCGGACGTATTGATAGGGGCAGATGATTGGGGTGTAGCAGTGGAAGCCACAGATTGTACAGCAGGTACCGGAGATGACTTTGGACTCGCTGAAGCAGCAGGCATAATAGCCGACGGTGCATTTGCAGTCGAAGTTATTCCTATTGTTGCCGGTTTCGGCTCGCTAACAAGTCCTCTCTTTTTCTTGTCAATATAATCTTTTATATCTTTCTTACTCAATCGTCCTTCATAGCCAGTCCCTTGCAGGGTATCCAGTTCTTCCTTCGGAATCTTAGCGTCCCGTGCCAATTGAATCACCACTGGAGAGTACCAACGTTCTTCGACAGCAACACCCGGTTTCGGCACTTCATTATGGGATTTCTCTTTAGTAGTTTCCTGAGAGGAGTTCGATTCATTGGAAGTTTCCTGTTCACTAGCACTGTCACCGTCCAAATTAATAACAGCAACGACAGTGCCCACCGCTACCGTATCTCCCTCTTTACACAAAATCTCCATTACTTTCCCCGCTACCGGAGAAGGAATTTCCGCACTCACTTTGGCAGTGTTTACTTCAAAAAGCACATCGTCTTCCTGAACCGACTCACCTACCTTTACAGACCAAGAAACAATTGTTCCTTCGGTTATACTCTCGCCCAACTTAGGCATTTTTATTTCGAATCTTGACATAGACAGTAAATTTATTATTCAACCTTGACACATTACAACAATACGTTGAAATAGAAAGTTTTAAGTTAAAGTATTTTTAACCGGACATCAACGGTTACATATCCATTCTTCACGAATGTACTTCTCCGAACGAAGCCGGTTGACAGCTTCCTTCTCCTCTACACTGAAAGAACTGACGGATTGCGATTCACTGAAATATTGAAAAGCATTTTCCTTGAAATCATCCACACTCCCCGCCGGCAAATATCTACCGATATTAGTAACCTCACTCCGAATGGAAGGAACGGCATATACGGAAGACAAAGTGCCGTCATGAGCTATCACATCCGGATTCAATACCTTATTTAATATCGTGAGGTCTGTATCATAAAGCAGTGTGCAATGATATAATACTCTGTCTTTATGTACACACTGTGCACTCCCCGATATTTTCAATCCATTCAGATAGATACCCAGCCGTTCATCTCCTTTAGCTTCTATACCGATGAATGACAGAAAGTCTAACGTTCGCTGAAGATAATGAACAAATTCAGGCAAACGCGAAACTGTTTCTATAAAAGTAAAATTGACATTACCCAAATCGTGATATACTGCCCCTCCTCCCGAGAAGCGACGGGCAATAGCTATCCGGTGCTGTTTCGCCCATTCCTTGTCAACTTCCGACCGAAGACGCTGATGTTTCCCTATCACAACAGAAGGAACGCTCTGCCAAAGCATAAAAACATCCTCCGTTCCCTGCTTCAGCAAATACTCTTCTGCCGCTAAATGGAAATAAATATCAGTATAAGGACTGTATATACATCGAATCATAGGTCTCGAAGATAAGGGATTAAAACATTACTTCGTGATAAATCTCTCCAACCGTCGGATGCGGAAATACGGTCTTCTGAAATTCTTCCAGCGTATATCCTCTCTGAATAGCAATGCCTGCTATGACAATCAACTCCGACGCCGGATTTCCCAGCATGTGGCAGCCGATGATTTTGCCCTCTTCATCCTGAATCAATTTACAGAGACCGTTCCCTTGCTCATTCTCCGCAACGAATCGTCCGGAATAAGCCATTGGTAGTTTCGTAACACGATAAGGGAGTCCGAGTTTTATCAGTTCTTCCTCAGTCTTACCTACTCCTGCCATTTCGGGATTCGTATAAACAATTCCCGGCACACAGTCGTAGTTCATCCGATCTTCTACTCCCAATATATGATTGATAGCAACTTCTGCTTCACGAATGGCGGTATGTGCTAATAAAGAATATCCTGTAATATCTCCGCAAGCATATACCCTAGGATGAGTAGTCAGTAAATGTTCATCTACTTTCACTCCATTCCGATGTAGCTCTATATTCAATTGTTCTAATCCTACGTTGGATAAATTTGCCTTACGTCCTACACTAAGCAGTATTTTATCCGTTTCAATCGCAGAAGCCTTGCCTCCCTTTTCAATCACGACCCTATCAGGTTTCACTTCCACTACTTTAGTATCCAGATAGAAAGAAACTCCCCGCTTTGTATATTCCGTACGAAGCATACCACTGGTTTCCTTATCCATGACTCCCAATATTTCAGGCATCATTTCCACGATATGTACCTTCACTCCCATACTGTTAAAGAAAGAAGCAAATTCCATTCCAATTACTCCCCCACCGATAATTACTAACGTTTTAGGTAGTTCTTTTATCTCCAATGCCTCTTTGGAGGTCCAGTAATCAACTTCCGCCAATCCCGGTATCGGAGGAATCACTGTATCGGAGCCGGTACATACCAGCAGATACTTTACAAAATACGCCTCTCCGTCACAAACAATGCGAATCAACCCATTTTCTTCCCCTTCTACAAAAATACGTACATACTCGCTCATCCCTTCTATATATTTTATCTCCGCAATATCAATACGTACCACCCGGTATTCGGATTTCACAAACAGTGACCCGTTTCTAACCTGAGACGTCGTCTCCGTATCACCCTGATCCATCCGCCGATATTCATATTGCTTACGTGCCTTGTCCGCAGCTTTCAGCAAATCCTGAAACTCAAAAGGCTTTAACAAATAATCTACCGCATCTGCCTTAAACCCCTCAACGGCATATTCCGAATAAGCAGTAGTAAACACAATCAGTGGTTTTACCACCAGCGAACGGACAAAATCAAGCCCATTAAGATCGGGCATATTTATAT
>OHJQ01001393.1_pt1 | contig 11578 bp, 7 predicted proteins | sample 1568601 | NCBI WGS metagenome assembly OHJQ01 (sample SAMEA3879599, study PRJEB24766) | human gut metagenome | biome: human-associated habitat; feature: feces | place: USA | collected 1985/1987 | reverse complement strand
TTTTCATAGCCGTAAATTCTGGCCCTGTATCCAATATCCGTATCCTCCAGATACGCAAAATGTTCTTCATCAAAATACCCGATTTTTTCCAGTATTTTTTTTCGGTAAATAGCAGCTCCGCCGCAGGCGGCAAAAATCTGCTCTTCCTTTTCGTAGGTGTGGATATCTTTTCCTTTTCCTCTGGCAAAAGACCACCCAAGAGCGCAGTAATAATTTCCTGCATCATCCAGCCTGTCCCTGTCATGATACTGAACCATTCTGGCTGCGCAGGAAAATGCGTTTTTGTGTCTTCGTATGGCGCTGAGCATCTGTTCCACAAAATCCTCAGCCACTTCTGTATCATTGTTAAGAAGCAGAACATAAGGGGCCTTTGCAGCACGGATTCCCTCGTTCACAGCTCTGCAGAAGCCATAATTTTCAGGAAGCTCTATGATATGGACCCAGGAATAATTTCCGGCCACAAAAGAACAACTTCCGTCTGTGGAGCCATTGTCTACAAAAATAACCTCAAAATTTCTTGCGGTCTGCCCTTCCAGACTTCCAAGTACACTGTCCAGAAACGCAATCCCGTTATAATTCGGTATGATTACCGATACTTCCATAACTCCTCCTTATTGCTTCTTCGTCATTCCCGGAAGAGGGCGAAGAGAATAATTCCATTTTGTAAGAGAAAGATTCTTATTATAATAAGGGTCTCCCTTTTTCAGAATATCAAGCCACTGACACCGCATATACTCAATTTCCTCCTGGAAACGGCGCACCTTCTCTTTGTTATCCTCTGCTCCCCGTGTTTTTGATTCCATATGATAAAGCTGTACATATGGATCATAGACGATCAGCTTATGATTCTTTCGAACCTTCAGACACAGATCTACATCATTAAACGCTACAGACAGCTTTTCGGTAAATCCGCCGGCCTCCTCAAAGGCTGTCCTCTTCATCATCATGCAGGCAGCTGTCACTGCGCTCATATCCTGAAGAATCGACGCCTTATGAAGATATCCGGTTCTGTTTGCCGGCATATCCACAAACATGTGGCCTGCAATTCCTCCAAGTCCGATCACACAGCCTGCATGCTGAATGGTATTGTCCGGATAGATCAGCTTGACGCCTGCCGCTCCCACTTCAGGGCGCTGGCAGACACCCAGAAGTTCTTTGATCCATCCAGGTGTGATCACAGTGACGTCATTATTCAGAAACAGCAGATATTCTCCATTTGCATGACGGACTCCGTAGTTATTAATGGCAGAATAATTAAATTCTTTTTTCCATCTGAGAAGCCGGATGCGGGGATCCTGCGACAATTCCTTATAATACTGAAAAATCTCATCTGTGGTACTGTTGTTTTCCACAATAATGATCTCGTAATTGGGATACTCTGTTTTTTCTCTGATGGAGTCAATACATGCCTTCAGTGTTTCTTTTTCATCCTTATTTGGAATAATAACAGAAACAAGCGGCTGGCCCTGCACCGGATATTTTACCCGGAAAAATCCCAGATCCGGCGTATGGCTTACGATCCCTTCTGTTCCTGTCCGCTTCAGATGGGCTTCTATCGCCCGCTTTCCCGCGTCAAAAGCGTACATTTTGCTGGCAGGATTGTCTGCGGTGGATGCCTTATGAGTACGCCAGTGATAAAGGATTTCCGGAATATGTCCTACCTTTTCCGCAGTTTCGATACAGCGGAAGATAAAATCATGATCCTGGGCTCCGTCAAATTCCTGACAGAATCCTCCAACCTTTTGTACAATGGAACGTCTTACCACAAAAAAATGGCAGATATAGTTGTTTGATCTCAGAAGATCCAGATTAAAATCCGGTTTCAGATGCGGCTGAAAATGCTCGTCAAGCTCAGTTGTCACCTTATCTTCATCTGTATACACCGCGTCAAGATTTCTGTCCTCATCCAGCGCACGGACAATTTCATAAAGGGCATTGGGCGCAAGCAGATCGTCATGATCCAGAAGTCCCACAAATTCTCCCTGAGCCATCTCAAGAGCCGCATTGGTATTTCCTGCGATCCCTTTATTTTCTGTAAGCTCACTGACCCGGATACGGCTGTCTTTTTTTGTGTACTCTTCCAGCACCTTTTTCATTGCACTGTCCTCAGGACTTCCATTTGCAATACAAAGCTCCCAGTTTCCATAGGTCTGAGCAAGAAGAGAGTCTATCATCTGAGCCAGAAATTTTTCCGGTGTCCGGTATGCAGGTACTGCCACACTGATCAGAGGACTGTACTCAAAATGGTGGTGTCTCTGTTTCTCAAGCGCTGCTTCATCAGGCACATAAGCCTCATACCACGGTCCGTAAGGAACTTCCTCCGGCTCAAATCTTTCGTGAAGCCTTATCCAGAACTCCTTTGGTCCGTAATGCTTCAGATAGCGGAATCCCTTTTGTATGGTGTAGGGACTGAGTTTTTTTAGCATCCGTCCCCACTGGATCCTGCCGGCTGAACCTTTTTCTTTATTCATATAAAACCTCGGTTTATTGTCATTTTACATTCTTTTTTCATAGAATCCGGGTTTATTTTATCATCCCGTCCCGTGTTTTGCAAGGCTGAACGTGTGTATCAGTATTCCGGGCTCACAAAAGTGTTGAATTACATAAAAAAATGGGATATGATAGATTTTGTAACAGTTTCCGCCACATACAGGATTATTCGTCCTAGTATTGCGGCACACTACCTTTATTTACCGAACCTTTTACAGGAGTATACTTTATGAAAATAAAAAAATTATGCGCCGGGCTTTTTGCCCTGGGAATGGCTTTTTCCCTGATGCTTCCAACACCGGTAAGAGCCGCCGAGGCAGCTTCCGGAATTACCACCAACGCTGTTCCGGGCTGGCCCCAGGGAGCTGATATCACTTCCACAGCCGCAGTTGTTATGGAAGAATCCACCAATACCATTGTCTACGCAAAAAATATGGATCAGCAGCTTTTTCCCGGAAGTACGGTAAAGATCATGACAACTCTTCTGGCACTGGAAAACAGCCAGCTTACCGACCAGGTTACCATGACTGCTACCGGCGTTTCCGGCGTTACTGACGGCGGAGCCAATATTTCCGCCAATCTTGATGAAGTTTTTACCATGGAGCAGTGTCTGTACGTTATGCTGGTATCTGCCAATGACATTGCCCTGCAGGTTGCCGAACATCTTGGAGGCTCTGTGGAAGGCTTTGTACAGATGATGAATCAGAGGGCTGCCGAGCTTGGATGCACCAACACAGTGTTTACCAATCCTACCGGTCTTTCTGATGAAAACCAGCACACCACTGCTCATGACATGGCTCTTATTATGCAGGCCGCCATGGAAAATGAAACTTTCCGTACCATTGCAGGAGCCCTTTCCTATACTATCTCTCCTACCAACATATCAGGAGGCGAGCGGGTACTGACAAATAATTTCTCCATGATGAGCGCTGCCAATGCCGCTTATTATCAGAACTGTCTTGGAGGACGTGAAGGATATACGGACGCTTCCGGCAGCACCCTTGTATGCGGAGCAGAAAAAAACGGAGTAACCCTGATCGCAGTTGTGCTTCAGGGCGCATCCGGCACCACAGCCGCCGAAGCCGGAAGCCTTTTAAATTATGGCTTTGACAACTTCCAGATGCTCTCTCTTGGCGATACAGACTTTAACATGCTTTCCGGCGGAAATGTTTATGTTCCTGTGGGAACCGCTGCCGACTCTCTTACCACAAAAGACGGCACACCGGAAAATGGTCAGTACACCCGTCAGTATTATTTTGGAAACGCTCCGGTAGGAACCTCAATAATGGCTGCCGTACAGGAACAGGATACTGCTCTTACAGATGCCGGAGAGAAAAATATAGAAGCTGCCAGAAACTACTCCGAAAAGCATACGGCTGTTCCTTACTATGTGATCGCCGGTGCTGGCATTCTGCTTCTTGGTTTTCTGATCTACAGAATTATAAAAACAGCAAAAGCCTGACAGCTGGCAGGGCACCTCAGCTACTGTTTTCAGTAACCGGAAAATGGATTCCCGATCACCCCGGGCGGCGGCTTTTCACTCTGTATGTTTTAGAATTACAAAAAATTTCTTGAAAAATACTTTTCCATACGGTACAATACTCTTGATATAGGGGAGTAGTCAGCACTGTATGGTGCGATTAAGTCAACACCTTGAGCCTCCGGCTCTGGCTTAATCTATACCTTATGCTTTTGGTATACGACAAGACCTGTGTTCCGCTTTCAGGGGAGCACAGGTCTTTTTTACTGAAAATATTCAGGCAGACTTTCCCGTGAAAAAAATCAGGAGGAACCAGTATGGATTTTTTAATTTCCGGCATCACATCTATCACCCCCCAGCAGATCGTTATGTACGTGATTGGCGCTGTGCTGATCTGGCTTGCCATTAATAAGGATCTGGAACCGGTACTGCTTCTGCCTCTGGGATTCGGAGCAATTCTTGTAAACCTTCCTGCTTCCGGTGTTCTGAATCAGACACTTGCAGGTATCGGTGAAACAAATGGTATTATCGAGTGGCTGTTCAATGTAGGTATCGAGGCTTCCGAGGCAATGCCTCTGCTTCTGTTTATCGGAATCGGCGCCATGATCGACTTCGGACCTTTGCTGTCCAACCCCAAGCTGTTTCTTTTTGGCGCAGCCGCACAGTTCGGTATTTTTGCCGCAATCGTTGTTGCATGTTTCCTGGGCTTTGACTTAAAAGACGCTGCATCTATCGGTATCATCGGAGCAGCCGACGGCCCTACTTCCATCCTTGTATCTCAGGTCCTTGGCTCCAATTACATAGGGCCTATCGCTGTGGTGGCATATTCCTACATGGCGCTTGTTCCTATTATCCAGCCTATGGTCATCAAGCTTCTTACAACAAAAAAAGAACGCTGCATCCATATGGAATACAAACCGGCTACAGTTTCCAAAAAAGCAAAGATCATTTTCCCGATCGTTGTTACTTTTATTGCCGGCCTTGTAGCTCCGATGTCCGTTTCTCTGGTAGGATTCCTGATGTTCGGCAACCTGCTCCGCGAGTGCGGCGTGCTGAATAATCTTTCCGATACCGCACAGAACGTACTGTCCAATCTGGTATCCCTTCTTCTTGGTATTACCATTGCGTTCAGTATGAAGGCTGACACCTTTGTAAACAAAGAAACTCTTCTTATTATGCTGATCGGTCTTGCAGCCTTTATCTTCGACACTGCTGCAGGCGTGCTTTTTGCAAAGCTTATGAATCTTTTCTCAAAGGAAAAGATCAATCCTATGATCGGCGCCGCAGGTATTTCCGCCTTCCCGATGGCTGCCCGCGTAGTTCAGAAAATGGCGCTTAAAGAGGACCCAAGCAATGTTCTGATCATGCAGGCTACAGGTACAAACGTATCCGGTCAGATCGCTTCTGTTGTTGCAGGTGGTGTTATCCTGAATGTCGTTGCAAGTATTCTGTAAGAGAAAGGAGATATCTCTATGAATTCTGAGCTTATTATGCAGGCACTTGAGGTTATGTGGAAAGGAATGCTGAGTATTTTTACAGTAATCATCATTCTGACGATTCTTGTGTATCTGATCAATAAATTCCTGAAATAGGTTTCAAAAAAGGAGCTTCCGCAAAGTGGACTTCCCTTCCACTTTTGCAGAAACTCCTTTTTGTTTGACATAGGATCACAGTTCTCCCCGGCTCTCTGCTCCCGATACATGGGCTTTATTTTTGTGGAAACGCAGCCTGGTACACCTCCTCCTGCTCCGGCAGGTGGGTAACATAGCCTACAGGGATTTTGTTTTCTGTGGCTTCTATTATTTTTCTGGCTCCCTCTGCGCCAAAGGCTCCGCACAGCTCAATACAGTCAATTCCATTTTCGTACAGGTTTCTGGCTGTCCGGCAGGCATCTTCTATATCTGCAACGCCGATCAGCTGAGACACGCCGTTATGGATTGCCGCTTTATCTGTTTCACTGTTAAATTTTCCCATAATTAAAAATGCAAACTTCATCCTTTTACCTCCATTTTCAGACATATTTCTGATAAATCACCTGGAACTCCTTATTTCTGAGCCTTACTTTTTCGTCTGCTGCAAAAGCTTATTTTCTTATTTACTTTTCACTTTCAGTTTGTATCTCTTCCACTGGGACACTGCCCTGGTCACTGCAAACAGAACCCAGAATACTGCACTTCCGGCTGCTCCCGCCTTCAGACCCGGAGCCTCAAATTTCAGCTCCAGACTGTGATCCCCCTCCGGGAGCCGACATGCCAGAAAGCCAATATCGCCTCTTAAAAGTTCTGTTTCTTTTCCGTCAACAGTAAGGTTCCAGCCCTTTTCATAGGGAATCATAAACACTCCATAGCCGTCAGCTTCCGCATGAACGGTTCCTGTAATATAAGCATCCTTTTCCGGAGCATCCAGAATGATCTCTGAAGCTTCCATTACCTGCCTGTCCTGTTCGGAAACAACGCTTTCAATGTCAGAAACCTCTTCCAGATCTGTAATCTCATATGCCGGATCATCCTCTGAGGATTTCACAGTTTTGTTTTCTGCCTCAGAGTTTCCGCCACTTTTCAGTACCTCTTTCTCTGAGCCCTCTCCTTCCTGTGGAAGAGCGATCACACTTTCCAGAAGCTCATCTCTGTTTTCCTCGCTGCACAGCGCCTTCACGCTCTCCTCTGTCACCGCATCCGTATAAAAATGCGCGGTTCCTGCCTGAGCCTCATTCTCATGGATATAAAGGCTTCCCACTCTGTCCAGAAGCTTCCAGCCTTCCTGAGGTGTTTCCTGTCCGGAAAGCAGGTAGCGTATTCCAAGGAACGCTGCAAGACGGTTTTCTTCTACATTGTTCCAGAATGTATAATGGTTCTGGTCTGCAAAAAACAGCTCCTGACAGAAGGTTTCCACAAATTCCTTCACATAGCCGTTCATAACGGAATTATAAGAAGAAATACCATTATAGCCCTGGGCGGAAGCATCCATGGCAACTGTTCCTGATATGTAATCCTTTTCCACCCGGTAAAAGCTCTGGTCTTTCTGTTCCAGATACTCCAGGCACTGCCCCAGGTCTGCCCGATACATTTCTCTGAAAAAATCCTGTGGCTTGTTCATTTCTGCCCGGTATTTTGTTTCTTTATCATCTGATTTCCTGTCAGCCTCATACTTAGCCATTTCCTGCTCCATAAGCTCTGCAGGTGTATCGGTTTTCTTCATGGTAACTCTTGCCTGAAAATTCGCTGCGCCCTCGGACGCTACATTCACCAGAAGAGCCAACGCCAGCACAGCCATAAGCCCCTGCCGCACAGCCTGCTTATGTACAAAATTTAAAAGAACAAGACACACTGCCAGCACGGTTCCTGTCACTGCCAGGATCAGGATATTTCTTTTATATTCTGCAAAGCCTGCCTGTTTCCAGCCTTCCAGATATGCCCAGCCCATAAGAACTGTTACCGCCAGTATTAAAGTCAGACAGAGCATTCCGCCCTTTCTCAGATAATCCCACATCCATGCCATTGCCATAAGAAAAAACGGGATCAGAACAAAGGTATATCTCTGCGTAGGCTTTGTGAAATAATTAAACACTGTTCCTCCAACCGGAAAGACCACGCCGATAAAAATCAGAACTGCAGCGCTGTACAACACTGTTTTTGCCCTTTTTTTCATCTGGGTCTTGCGCAGTACAAAAAGGAACTGGACACTCAGAAACACTGCCAGCACAGAGCAGAAAAAGATGGGATCCTCATAATAATTCATAGCATAGGACTGAGGACCTTTTGCAAGGCCGAAGCCGTTCTGCAGATTGCTGGAAAACAGATGCTTTATCATGGAATCATAGACCTTTGTGTGATAAGGAGTAAAGCACTGCTGAAGCCACTGCAGGAATCCGGTTCCCTGGCTGTCAAGCCGGGAAGAAACATTCAGAAGCACCTCTGCCATGGGAAGAAATACCACAAGGCTCATCCCCACACCCAGAAGGATTTCTCCGCAGCCCAGCAGAAACCTCCTCACTCTCTGTGCCAGTGTCAGATCATCCACCATCAAAATCCCGAAAAGAAGATAAAGCCCTGTGGCAGCCAGACACATGTAGGTGAAATACACGCTGTAAATTCCGCAGAGAAATACCATCACCGGAAAGAATCCTCTTCCTTTTTTCTTCTGGATAAATTTTTCGCAGAAAAGCAAAAGCAGAGGAAGGTAGAGCACTGCTGTTCCAAACTGATAATGCTGTCCCCACACCAGAAGGAAACCGCTGAAGCCGTATGCATAGGAAGCGGCCAGCTTTGCCCTGGGACTGAAGGAAAACTGAGATAAAAACCAGTAAAAGACCAGACCCGCCATCAGCATTTTTATAATCTGTATCACATTCAGATACATCAGCATATGTGCAGGCCCCAGGATTACCCCAAGGCCGTACAGCAGCATCAGGAAGGGATCGAACAGGTTGAAATTAAAAAGATTCACGCCCAGTCCGTTGGAAAAATCCCACAGAGAAAAGCTTCCGTCCCGGATATCATTGACAATGGCAGTGTAATTCATAATATACTGCTGCCAGGTGTCGCTTCCGATATCGTTAAAAATCATCAGCTGATCTCCCAAAAGATAGTCCTGGAACATAATCAGACTGCTGAATGCCATCAGCAGAAACAGAAGCGCAGGATATTTCAGATCTTTTCCACACCATTTAGTAAAAGCGGTGGCTTTATCCACCGCTCTTTTTGTCCTATGTGTATTATTCATATCTGCTTACATGATCTCCTTCAGATAACGGGCAAGGGCATCCTGCCAGTCCGGAAGACGGGTAAAGCCATGCTCTGTCAGCTTTTTCTTTTCCAGACGGCTGTTGGAAGGTCTCTTTGCCTTTGCCGGATACTGATCGGAGCTTACCGGAGTTACCGTTACGTTCATTCCTGCCTGACGGAAGATCTCCTTTGCAAAATCACACCAGGAAATATATCCTCCCTCATTTGTCACATGATACTTTCCGTACTCTTCTTTTTCCAGCATATCTACAAGAAGCCGTGCCAGATCATAGGTGTAGGTAGGTGTGCCGATCTGGTCGTCCACAACAGTCAGTGTGTCATGTGTTTTTCCCAGATTCAGCATTGTTTTGATAAAGTTCTTTCCATTGACGCCAAACACCCAGGCAATACGTACAATATAATACTTGTCTGTATATTTTTCTACAGCAAGCTCGCCCTCATATTTTGTCTGACCGTAAACATTCAGCGGCTGTACCACCGGATCATCCGGTTCCCAGGGACGGGTTCCCTGACCGTCAAACACATAGTCTGTGCTTAAATAGATTATTGGAATATCCATTTCCCCGCACATTCTGGCAATGTTTTCTGTTCCCTCCCCATTGACTTTGCGGCACATTTCCACTTCATCCTCTGCCGCATCCACAGCCGTCCATGCAGCGCAGTGAACCATTTTATCCGGGCGCACCTCTTCCATCACTCTGCGCACAGCCTCTGCGTCTGTGATGTCCATTTCCGCCACATCTACGCCTACTCCCTCATAGCCCCTTTTTGCAAGCTCATCCATCACATCATGACCAAGCTGTCCGTTTACTCCTGTAACCAATACCTTCATTTCCAGTCCCTCCTATATCCTTTTCAGTGAAAAATCCTGGCTCTTCAATGTCAGATTCGGATTATAATAAGGATCTCCGTCCCTCATAATATCCGGCCAGCGTCTTTCAAAAATCTGAATTTCTTTATTAAACCGCGCAACCTTTTCCGGTGTGTCCTCAAGGCCTCTTGACTTTGACTCATAATGATACAGCTCTGCATAAGGATTATACACAATAAGATAGCCTGCGGCTCTCAGCTTCATACAGAAATCAATATCATTAAAAGCAACTGCCAGCTCCTCAGTAAGGCCTCCCACCTCATCAAAGGCGGACCGTTTTACCATCATGCAGGCTGCTGTAACCGCACTGTAATCCTGAGCGCAGATAATCCTGTGGCAGTAGCCTGTGGTTCCTCTTGGCTGCAGCACAAAGCAGTGTCCTGCAATGCCGCCGAAGCCAATGACAACTCCCGCATGCTGAATGGTGTCGTCCTCATAATACATTCTTGCTCCCACAGCTCCCACATCGCTTCGCATACAGTATCCCAGAAGCTGTTCCAGACAGTCCTCATTGATAATTTCCGTGTCATTGTTCAGAAGAAGGATGTATTCACCCTTTGCAAAAGAAGCTCCGTAATTATTAATAGCAGAATAGTTAAACTCTCTGTCCCAGTAAACCACATGCGCCTTTGGATTCTCTGCCTCCAGCTTTTTATAATACTGGAAGGTTTCCTCCTCCGTACTGTTGTTTTCCACAATAATATATTCGTAATTCTGATATGTGGATTTTTTGTCAATGGAATCCATGCACCGCTTCAGATCTTCAATATGATCCTTATTGGGAATGATAATTGAGATCAGCGGATCATGGTCCCGGATAAACCTTGTACGGTAAAGTCCCAGAAACTCTCCCTGAAGCACCTCTGCGTTGATTCCCGTTCTCTTATAATGCTCCTCAATGGCCCGTTTTCCCGCCTCAAAAGCATAGGTCTTGCTTTCCGGGTTCTCTGCTGTGGAATCCTCATGGCAGCGCCAGTGATAAAGGACCCTGGGAATATGATAAATCTGCTCCGGCTTTACATTTTCCACACAACGGAAAATAAAATCATAATCCTGAGCCCCGTCAAACTCCTTGCGAAGCATTCCAACCTGACTGATGATCTCTCTGTCCACCACAAAAAGATGACAGATGTAGTTTACCGTACACAAAAGATCCGGGTTATAATCCGGCTTAAAATGAGGCTGGAAAAACTTGTGGCCGTCCATGGACATTTTATCTTCATCAGAATAAAGAATACGGATGTCCCTGTTTTCGTTTAAGGCCTTTACACACTGAAACAGCGCGTGAGGCGTCAGCTCATCATCATGATCTGCAAAAGCAATGTAATCACCTGTGGCAGCCTCAATTCCCGCATTGGTATTTTCGGAAATCTGCAGCGGTTTCTCATGAAAGATCACTTTAATTCTTTCATCAGAAGAAGCCAGAGAGTCCAGAAGCTTACGGATAGGAGAATCTGCGCCGCTGCCGTCTGACAGACAAAGCTCCCAGTTTGGATAGGTCTGAGCTTTTACAGTATCCACCAGCTGGCGGAGATACTTTTCCGGCGTCTTATATAAAGGCACAACAATAGAAATCTTAGGCTGGTATTCAAATTTTGTCCTTCTCTGCTTTTCCAGTTCTTTTGAGCCGGGAAGATGGCGGACGATCCATTTCTGATAGGGAATCTCCCTTGTGGACGCAGTTTTTACCTTGGATACCACCTTGCCTACCATAGCCGCACTTCCCTGGCTTTTCCAGTAGCGCAGACCTTTTTTTGCATATTTTTCTATTTTTTTGCGGAAAACAACCGCAGGATTCAAATGAACAATGTGGACAGATTTTGTGTCTCCTGCGTAAAACACAAGGTACAGAAGCTTTCCGGTAAGGTTTGTAAGCTCCACAAAAAATCCGGACTTGTCTTCACTGTCCATTTCCTCATAAAGCTGTTCCACATCCACACGCTGGGTGCGAAGGATCTCCACATTTAATTTCTGTTTGTTTTCATCAAAAAT
>OHJQ01001362.1_pt1 | contig 11858 bp, 9 predicted proteins | sample 1568601 | NCBI WGS metagenome assembly OHJQ01 (sample SAMEA3879599, study PRJEB24766) | human gut metagenome | biome: human-associated habitat; feature: feces | place: USA | collected 1985/1987 | reverse complement strand
TGATATCCGTCTGCTTCAGCACTTAAAAGAAGTGGAAGAGCCCTTTGAGAAGAATCAGATTGGTTCCTCCGCCATGGCTTATAAGAGGAATCCCATGCGCAGCGAACGGATTGCTTCTCTTGCAAACTATGTAATGAGCGATATGATGAACCCTATGCTGGTGGCTTCCACCCAGTGGTTTGAGCGGACCTTAGACGACTCTGCCAATAAGCGTCTCAGCATTCCGGAAGGATTTCTGGCGGTAGACGGCATTCTGGATTTGTATCTGAATGTAGTAGATGGATTAGTAGTCTATGAGAAAGTCATTGAAAAACACATGATGGCAGAACTGCCGTTTATGGCAACGGAAAACATTATGATGGATGCGGTAAAGGCCGGCGGAGACCGTCAGGAACTTCATGAAAAGATCCGCGCCCTGTCAATGGAAGCAGGCCACAGGGTAAAGGCATTGGGAGAAGACAACAACCTTTTAGAATTAATCGCGGCAGATCCGGCATTCGGACTGACGTTAGAGGAACTGGAAAAAACCATGGATCCGAAAAAATACGTAGGCAGGGCTCCGGAACAGACCGAAGAGTTTCTAAAAGAAGTCATTCAGCCGGTATTAGAGGAAAACAAAGAACTTCTGGGAATGAAGACAGAGATTACCGTATAACAATAAAAAGGAGGACTTATTATGGTACGCGCAATTGTAGGAGCAAACTGGGGAGATGAGGGAAAAGGCAAGATTACGGATATGCTGGCAAAAGAATCCGATATTATTGTCCGGTTCCAGGGCGGCAGCAATGCAGGCCATACCATTGTCAACAATTATGGAAAATTTGCTTTGCATCTGCTTCCATCCGGCGTATTTTACAGCCATACAACCAGTATTATTGGAAATGGCGTTGCATTAAATATCCCATATTTATTCAAGGAAATTCAGTCGATTGTAGAAAAAGGAGTTCCCACCCCGAAAGTCCTGGTATCGGATCGGGCCCAGATTTTAATGCCTTACCACATCCTGTTTGACACATATGAAGAAGCGCGTCTGGCAGGAAAATCTTTTGGTTCCACCAAGTCTGGAATTGCTCCGTTTTATTCGGACAAATATGCAAAAATCGGTTTTCAGGTCAGCGAGCTGTTTGATGATGAAGAAAGCCTGCGGGAAAAAGTAGTCCGTGTCTGCGAGACAAAAAACGTATTGTTAGAGCATCTGTATCATAAGCCGCTGTTAGATCCGGATGAGCTGATGAAAACCCTGTCAGAGTATCGGGACATGGTAGCCCCTTATGTCTGCGATGTGTCCAGATATCTGCATGACGCTATAAAAGAAGGGAAGAATATCTTATTGGAAGGCCAGTTAGGTTCGTTAAAGGATCCCGATCATGGAATCTACCCAATGGTAACGTCTTCCTCTACCCTGGCAGCGTACGGAGCCATTGGAGCCGGAATTCCTCCTTATGAGATTAAAAACATTACAGCTGTTGTAAAAGCATATTCCAGTTCCGTAGGAGCCGGAGATTTTGTCAGCGAGATTTTTGGCGAAGAAGCCGATGAACTGAGAAAAAGAGGCGGAGACGGCGGAGAGTATGGCGCGACAACAGGCCGTCCAAGAAGAATGGGCTGGTTTGACGCAGTGGCAACCCGCTATGGCTGCCGGATTCAGGGAGCAACAGAAGCAGCACTAACGGTTCTGGACGTCCTGGGATATTTAGACCAGATTCCCGTCTGCATTGGATATGAGATTGATGGAACGGTAACAAAAGACTTTCCGACGACCGTACAATTAAAGAAGGCAAAGCCGGTTTATACCATTCTTCCAGGCTGGAAATGCGACATCCGCGGAATTCGGAATTACAGCGAACTTCCGGAAAACTGCCGCAGATATATTGAGTTTATTGAACGGGAGTTGGGCGTACCGGTAAAAATGGTATCCAATGGACCAGGCAGAGACGACATTATCCTGCGGAGCTGAGATTAGCTGCAGGATAATGGCATACGGATAACATTATTTCTTTTTTGTGATTTTTGTAATTAAAATAAAGGCATACAGACTAATCGGAATCACAACGGTTAAAAAGATGGAGGCCCCCAGCAGGTTAGGAGTCAGGGGACTGTCTGTAAATGCAAAAATCAAGGTTGCCAGATATAAAAGAACCAGCAGGACGGCGCCGCCTAAAGCCAGGCGGCGCTGAAATTTAGTATATTTCATAGTCAGTTTTCCTCCATAGCCAGAGCTTCCCAGGTTTCATAAAGAACAGAAAGGCGTTCCTCTAACGCTTCTTTTTCTTTGTGCAGTTCCATCAGCTTTGCTACGTCCCTGCAGACGTCTTCGCGAACCAGCTGGGAATCGAGTTCTTCATTCCGGCTTTCCAGCTTCTGGATTTCCTCTTCTGTGCGTTTTAGTTCGTTCTGGCGCTTGCGGATACGGGCCTGTTCTTCCTTCTGCGCTTTCCAGTCCATGACTCCCAAAGAAGGAGAGGAAGAGGCAGAAGAAGGGGAGAGGGGGCGATCCGTTCCGGAAGCAGGTGTTCCGGCTGCTGCAGTCTGAAGTCCCTGAATCACATCTTTCTTTTCCAGATAGTAATCGTAATTTCCAATATAATTTAAAAAGTTCTGGCCGGTCAGTTCCAGAATACGGGTAGCAGTCCGGTTAATAAAATAACGGTCATGGGACACGTAGAGAACGGTTCCGGTATACCGGTTTAAAGCATCTTCCAGAATCTCTTTGGAAGTAATGTCTAAATGGTTGGTGGGCTCGTCCAGAATCAGGAAATTGGCTTCAGACAGCATTAATTTTGCCAGGGAAACCCGTCCCCGCTCGCCGCCGCTTAAATCGCTGATCCGTTTAAATACGTCGTCTCCGGTAAACAGAAAAGAAGCCAGACAGTTGCGTACCTGGGTGTTGTTCATATTGGGATAGGTATCCTGGATTTCTTCAAATACCGTCTTTTCCATGTGAAGAACCTGGTGTTCCTGGTCGTAGTAGCCAATCTGCACCTTGGAACCCAGCCGGATTTCTCCGGAATCAGCAGATTCCATGTGGTTGATGATTTTTAATAGGGTGGTCTTTCCCGTCCCATTATTGCCGATGACAGCCACCCGCTCGCCCCGTTTGATTTCAAAGTCTGCGTGTTCAAAAAGACGGAGAGAGCCGTAGGATTTGGAAAGATCCGTAACCGTCATGACGTCGTTGCCGCTGACTACCTGAGGTTCCAGCCGGATATCCATGGCGTCGTCAATCTCCGTAGGTTTTTCCAGCACCTCGATTTTAGACAGCATTTTTTCTCTGCTTTCCGCCCGCTTGATGGATTTTTCTCGGTTAAAGGATTTTAATTTGGCAATGACTTCTTCCTGATGGCGGATTTCCTGCTGCTGATTGAGATAAGCTTTGATCTGAGCCTGGCGCAGCATGGCTTTTTTCTCACTGTAGGCCGTATAGTTGCCGGTAAAGACAGTAGACTGCCCCCGATCCAGTTCCACGATTTTTTTAACAGTACGATCCAGAAAGTACCGGTCGTGGGCAACGATGATGACGCTGCCGGTATAGTTGGACAGATAGGTTTCCAGCCAGGCGATACTTTCCATGTCCAGATGGTTGGTGGGCTCGTCTAGCAGAAGAATGTCCGGTTTGACCAAAAGGAGACGGCCTAGGGCGACGCGGGTTTTCTGACCGCCGGATAGAGTGGAGACGGTTTTGGCAAAGTCTTTTTCGGAAAATCCCAGTCCTTTTAAGACGCCGGTTACCTCGCTTTGGTAGGCATACCCGTTTGCTAAGTCAAACTCATGGCTGAGCCGGTTGTATTCCTTAAACATAGTGTCCAACTCTTCGCCGGATTTTCCCTTCATTTCTACTTCCAACTGGCGGAGACGCTCTTCCATCTGGATAATGGGGCGCTTTACCTCCAGGACTTCATCATAGATGGTGCGGGAACTGTCCAGATCCTGGTGCTGGGCCAGATATCCCAGGGTCTTTCCGCGGGATAAGGCAACGACGCCGCTGTCTGCTTCCAGTTCGCCGACAATAATTTTTAACAGCGTGGATTTGCCGGCGCCGTTGATGCCGACAATGGCTGCTTTTTCATGCTCTTCTATGTGAAAGGACACATGATCCAAAATGGTTTCGCTTCCAAATGCTTTGCAGATATTACTGCACGATAAAATCATCACAACCTCCTAAAATAAACAAAACTACGTAACAGTATAATATAGGAAAGCCTTTTTTGCAACAAATTGCGCAGGTTTGAAAAAAATAGTTTGACAGGAATTTGACAAAAATCTATAATAGATAACAGGTAAAAAGAAAGGTCAGGTGGAATACGTGGAAGAAAAAGTTATATCAAAAGCCGTAATATCCAGGCTGCCTAGGTATTATCGGTATCTGGGAGAACTTCTGGAGGACGGGGTAGAGCGCATTTCCTCCAATGAGCTGAGCAGCAAAATGAAGGTAACTGCTTCCCAGATTCGTCAGGATTTAAACAATTTCGGCGGTTTCGGGCAGCAGGGATACGGTTATAATGTAAAATATCTTTATTCGGAGATTGGAAAGATTCTGGGAATTGACCGGCAGCACAATATTATTATTATTGGAGCCGGAAACTTAGGACAGGCCATAGCAAACTATACCAATTTTGAAAAACGGGGTTTTATTATTAAAGGAATGTTTGATATTAATCCCAGGCTGATTGGTCTGGTTGTGCGAGGAATCGAGATTCGGGGAGTGGAAGACTTAGAAGAATTCATTGTAGAGAATGAGGTGCAGATTGCAGCGCTTACCATTCCAAAGACAAAAGCGCCGGAAATTGCCGACAGACTGGTAAAAGCCGGAGTAAAGGCAATCTGGAATTTTGCTCATACGGATCTGGTTGTTCCGGATGATGTGGTAGTAGAAAACGTGCATCTTTCAGAAAGCTTAATGCGTCTTTCTTATCGGGTATGCAGTATGCAGGACAGAGAAGAAAGACGTGCCAGGGAAAAAGCAGAAAAAGCAGAGAAAGCAGAAAAGACAAAGAAAAAATAACGCAGGAGTGCCGGCAGAGACAAAGCTACAGGCTTTTTTCTGTCGGCATTTCTGGCAAAGGGGGTGCTTCATGAGAAATTTGGTAACCGGACAACAGATGAAGCGGATTGACCAGTATACAATCGAAGAAATCGGAGTTCCTTCCCTGGTGCTTCAGGAGAGGGCAGCTCTCTGGGCGGCGTCAGAGGTAAAAAAGCGGGTAAAAAAAGGAACCAGGGTATGGGCAGTCTGCGGTACGGGAAATAACGGGGCTGACGCCATAGCGGCGGCCAGGATACTGGATTTGTGGGGGTATCCGGCGACGCTGGTTTTAGCGGGCGATCGGGAAAAAGAGACAGAGGAATGCCGGATCCAGAGAAACATTGCAAAAAAACTGGGGATTTTGGACGTCTCCTGGCAGGAAGCAGAAGAACTGGAAGGAGTCATTCTGGACGGTTTATTTGGAGTGGGGCTTACCAGGGAGATTGAAGGAGAGTTCCGTCAGTGCATCCAATGGGCGGCGTCCCAGCCTGCCGTTCTGACTGTGGCAATAGACATTCCTTCCGGAATCCATTCTGACAGAGGAACCATTATGGGAGCCGCGCTGAAGGCAGATGTAACGGTTACATTTGGATGGGAAAAATGCGGGACGGTTCTGTTCCCAGGAAGAGAGTATGCAGGAGAAGTGGTAATTGGAGATATTGGATTTCCAGCGCTGGCTTATGAAAATGTGATGTTAAAAAACAGCCAGGAGCAAAATCTGGTATTTACGTATGAGCCGGAAGACTTGTCGCTGCTTCCCCAGCGGCCGGAGTATTCCAATAAAGGAACCTTTGGCCATGTCCTGATTGTGGCAGGTTCCAGAACCATGAGCGGAGCCGCCTATTTCAGCGCAAAAGCCGCTTACCGATGCGGAGCCGGACTGGTAAAGATTTTAACGGTAGAAGAAAACAGGCAGATTTTACAGCAGCTTCTTCCGGAGGCTATCCTTGCAGTTTACAATCCGGAAATGGCCTGGGAGGATCCGGAGGGCTTTGGAAAGCTGTTAGAAGACCAGTGTGTCTGGGCAGATGCGGTAGTGCTGGGGCCTGGACTTGGAACAGAACCCTATGTAAAAGAACTGGTAGCGGGAGTGCTGTCTGCAGCCTGTTCAACGGTTGTCATTGACGCAGACGGCTTAAATGTGATTGCAGCCAATCCGGAACTGACCCGATATTATACGGAAAACATTGTAATTACGCCCCATCTGGGAGAAATGGCCAGACTGACTGGAAAAACTATAGAGGAAATCCAGGAAGACGTAAGCGGTACAGCGGCAGAATACGCGTCCTTCTGGGGGATTCACTGCGTACTAAAAGATGCGGCTACCGTTGCAGCGGATCGGGACGGCCGCCTGTATCTGAACACAAGCGGAAACAGCGCAATGGCAAAAGCCGGATCCGGAGACGTACTGGCCGGAATCATCGGCGCTTTGTGCGCCCAGGGAATGGAACCCTTTGAAGGAGCCACCCTGTCCGTATACCTGCACGGCCTGGCAGGAGACCGGTACTGGAAAAAAAGGGGAAAGGCCAGCCTGTTAGCCAGCGAGCTGGCCGATATGGCAGGAGAATTAGCGGATTTGGAGAGAGGAGACCGATGAAATAGAATGAATCAGGCAGATAGAATGACCGTTCCATACGACCGGACCTGTGCGGTGGTCGATCTGGATGCAGTCTGTCATAATATGGAAGCTATGAAAAAAAGCCTTCCAGAAGGAACCGGAATGATTGGCGTGGTAAAAACAGACGCTTACGGACATGGGGCAGAGGCGGTAGCCGATGCCATAGATCCTTACGTGATCGGCTTTGCAGCAGCAACTGCAGATGAAGGAATCCTGCTTCGGCGTTATGGAATAACAAAACCGGTTCTCATTCTTGGGCCGGTTCATGAAAGCCGGTATGAAGAACTGGTTTTAGAGGAAATCCGGCCGGTTATTTTTACAAAAGAAGCGGCGGCCGCTTTTGGAAAAGCCGCCTGCAAACTGGGGCGTCCAGGCAGGATACACTTGGCTCTGGATACGGGAATGAGCCGGATTGGCATGGACGATTCCAGCCAGTCGGCAGATTTGGCCGCTCAGATTGCAGCTTATCCAGGGATAGAGATAGAGGGGTTATTTACCCATTTTGCAAAAGCTGACGAAAGGGATAAAACTTCTGCAAAATATCAGTTGGAACGGTATCGCCGGTTCTGCGAGAAGCTTTCGCAGAGAGGAATCCAGATTCCCCTTTGCCATTGTGCCAACAGCGCTGGAATTTTAGAAGGCATCGGAACCGGATTTCAGGCAGTTCGGGCTGGAATTTCTATTTACGGGGTGTACCCGTCAGATGAAGTAGATAAAACAACGGTTTCCCTGATTCCCGCCTTGTCCTGGAAAGCCCGTATTACCTGTATCAAAACGATTCCGGCTGGAACCAGCGTCAGCTATGGAGGAACGTTTACGGCACAGAAACCTACGCGGGTTGCCACGATTGCAGCCGGATATGGGGACGGCTATCCCAGAAACCTGTCCGGAAAAGGATATGTGCTGATTCATGGAAAAAAGGCGCCCATTCTGGGGCGGATTTGCATGGATCAGTTCATGGCAGACGTGACCGATATTCCAGAAGCGGCAGAATGGGAGGAAGCCGTTTTATTAGGAACCAGCGGAGAACGTTCGATTTCCGTTGAGACGCTGGCAGAGCTGTCCGGCGGATTTCATTATGAAATTTTATGCAATATCAATAAGCGGGTTCCGAGGATTTACAGAAAAAACGGAACGATAGCCTGTTTTCACTCATAGAATGGAATAAGGGCATCTGACGGTGTATAAGATCCGCCGTTTCTGCCTATACTATCCGAAGGATAGGAGAGTGAAAACGTGATCATCAGACGTGGAGATATTTATTATGCAGATTTAAGACCGGTAGTAGGATCCGAACAAGGCGGTATCCGTCCGGTTTTGATTATTCAGAATGACGTGGGAAACAGACACAGCCCTACCGTAATCTGCGCAGCGATTACATCCAGAATGAATAAGGCAAAGCTTCCCACCCATGTAGAACTGCCAATGAGCCGGTGCAGCATGGTAAAAGATTCCGTTATTCTGCTGGAGCAGCTCCGTACCATTGATAAACAGCGTTTAAAAGAAAAAATCTGTCATATTGACGACGAGCTGCAGGAGAGAGTAAACGCAGCGCTGAAAGTCAGCCTGGAACTGGATACATAACGGTTCCAGGCTGTTTTTCCACCGATTGACGAACATGGATAAACATGATATGATGGGCAAAGTACAGATTATTCAGTTAATTTAGAGAAAAAGGAGTGTTGAAAGTCCAATGGACGATGGTTATTCGCCGATTAATATGGTAATTTTACTTGCATTTGTTGCGATGAGCGCGGTTCTTTATGGATTCGGAGCGGCGATCCAGCACGTCAATGAGGCAAAGCTGGAAGAAGAGAAGGAAAAAGGGGATGCAAAGGCAGAGAAGCTTTTATGGGCAGCGGGACATCCCCAGAGATTTATTGCCACGGTCTTATTAATTACCAGCATTATGGGGATGGCAGCCGGATTAACGATCTGGAAGGGACTGGCAGTGTGGCTGGGAACTTTTTTAAAAGTGCGGTTTTCGGTAGAAGGAGCCTGGATTCTGCCGGTCTGCATGATTGCGTCCGTGATAGTTCTTCTTTTGGTATTTATTTCGTTTGGGATTGTGATTCCAAAAGAGCTGGCAGTAAAAAATCCGGAAAAATGGGCGGCAAAGCTGCTTCCTCTGATTGATATCTTAATGAAAATCTGCCTTCCTATGACTGGGCTGATTAACGGGGTATCCTGGCTGATTTTAAAGCTTCTGGGCGCAGATATGCAAAAAGATATGGATAACGTAACCGAAGAAGATATCAAGTCCATGGTAAATGAAGGCCACGAACAGGGAATCCTGGAAGCTGGCGAGGCAGAGATGATTACCAATATCTTCGAACTGGACGATAAGACGGCAGAGGACGTAATGACCCACCGGAAGAGCCTGGTTGCCCTGGATGGCAGTCTGACCTTAAGAGAAGCCCTGGATTTTATCCTGAAAGAAGGAAAAAATTCCCGTTATCCGGTTTACAGGGAAGAAATCGACGACATTATCGGCATTTTACATATGAGGGACGCAGTGGTATTTTTTGAACAGGATGATTACAAAGATATGCCGCTGGCAGAGATTCCCCAGCTGCTTCGGGAAGCCCACTTTATTCCGGAGACCAGAAGCCTGGACAATCTGTTTCGGGAGATGCAGTCCCAGAAAATCCATATGGAAATCGTGGTAGACGAGTATGGGCAGACAGTGGGAATTGTTACCATGGAAGATATTCTGGAGGAAATCGTAGGAAACATTATGGATGAATACGATGTAGAAGAAAACTTTATTACAGCCGAAGACTCCGGAAGCTTCCTGATGAATGGAATGACGCCTCTTGAACAGGCAGAAGAGGTATTAGGCGTTACCTTTGAGAAAGAGGACGAAGAGCTCTACGATACCATAAACGGCTTTCTGATTTCCAAACTGGGCCGGATTCCTGGCGAAGGAGAAAATCCAGTCGTATCCTGTCTGGGCTATGAGTTTCAGATTTTGAACGTGGAAAATAAGACTATACGGCTTGTAAGAGCGGTTTTGCAAGACAAAAAAGGCGGTTGTTAAAAGAATGAACTTTCGAAAACTTGCAGAAAAGCAGGGGATTGATTCTCCTGCTTTTGTTTTACCAAGAAAGAGGAGAAAATGAGTTATCAACTTACAGAAGGAAATAAAAGAAGACTGAGAAATGCAATCGTGCAAGGTGCAAAAAACTATGATAAAACGGTACTACTCAATATGATGAAATCGTATATATGAAAGATAAATCAAAAATATAGTAAAAAACAGTTGAAAAAATTAAAAGTTGCGTTATGATAATAAGCGCAAAAAATTTGACTGAGAAAGGATTACACGCAATGGCACAGGAAAAAGTAAAAGACATGACAGAAGGCGCTCCTTTAAAGCTTATTATTGGATTTGCCGTTCCGATGTTTCTGGGACTGTTATTTCAGCAGTTTTACAGTATGGTAGATACCATTATTGTAGGAAAGTATCTGGGCGTGAATGCGCTGGCAGCAGTAGGCTCTACGGGATCCATTAACTTTATGATCAATGGCTTCTGCATCGGAGTATGCAGCGGGTTTGCCATTCCGGTAGCACAGAAATTCGGCGCAAGGGATTATTCTGGTCTCAGGCGTTTTGTCGCCAATGCGGCGTGGCTGTCTATCGGGATTTCGATTGTGCTGACGGCAGCAGTATCGGTACTTTGCATGGATATTCTGGTCTGGATGAAAACTCCAGATGATATTATCCAGGAAGCGTACAGCTATATTTTTGTAATCTTTTTAGGGATTCCGACCACGTTCCTTTATAATATGACTTCTGGAATTATCCGGTCCCTGGGAGACAGCAAGACGCCGGTGTATTTTCTGTTAATGGCGTCTGTATTAAATATTTTCCTGGACTTATTTATGATTATCGTAATGAAGATGGGGCCTGCAGGCGCGGCTTATGCAACCGTTATTTCCCAGGGAGTTTCCGGCATCCTCTGCTTTTTCTTTATGCGCCGGAAATACCAGATTTTAAAGATGAGCAAAGAAGAAATGAAGGTCAACAAACATTTGATGGCAGTACTGTGCGGCATGGGATTTCCCATGGGATTTCAGTATTCCATTACTGCTATTGGAAACGTAATTCTGCAGACCGCAGTAAATTCCCTGGGATCTATGGCAGTTGCAGCCGTTACGGCCGGAAGCAGGGTCAGTATGTTTTTCTGCACGCCTTTCGACGCCCTGGGAGGAACCATGGCTACCTGGGCAGGCCAGAACGTAGGCGCCGGAAAAGTAGACAGGGTGAAAGAAGGAGTCCGTTATGCCAATATGATCGGAGCGGTGTATTCGGTTGCTGCCTGTGTGATTTTGTTCTTCTTTGGAAAACAGATTTCCCTGCTTTTTGTAGATGCAGGAGAAACGGAAATCTTAAATCAGGCGTGGATGTATCTGATGGGCAACAGCATATTCTATATTCCCCTTCTTCTGGTAAACGTTATGCGGTTTGCCATTCAGGGAATGGGATACAGCACGTTTGCCATTACTGCAGGCGTATGCGAGATGGTAGGCCGTTCTCTGGCAGGATTTGTGCTGGTTCCGATTTTTGGCTATGCGGCTGCCTGCATTGGAAGCCCGATTGCCTGGATTTTTGCAGATTGCTTTTTAGTACCGGCTTTTTATCATTGTGTGAAAAAGCAGCTTGGACAATAGAATGGAGTAAAGAATGGTAAAATTGAAAAAGAAACAGACATGGACGGCAGTCCTTACAGCAGCTGCGTGTGCTGCAGCAATTTCCTTATCCGGCTGCCAGAAAGAAAGAAATCCGATAGAAACAGAGTCTGCGGCAGAATCTTCCGCAGAGGAAAGCAGGGGAGAGACAGAAGCAAAGGATACAAAAGAAACCCTGACAGAAACCGATGCCGTGGGAGAACCGGCCCGCAGGAATGCAAAAGTCATGGCAGACGGCAGAGTTTACGCCTGGGTGTATGATGTGGATTTTTCTGCTGCCCCAAAAGATTACGCGCTGGCAGGAACCGTTGTTTCTGTGGCAGATGGAACCATGCCGGAAACCGACTGGGAGGCAGTCGGTCTAAAAGAGGGAGATGCCATTTATATCAGGGAAGACGGAAAATCCGATACGATTTTTGCAGAATCCGATGGAGTCTGGTCTGCGTTTATTCCGTATGAAGATGTGGCGTCTGCATACGAGTATTCCAAAGAACCCTGGGTATACCAGAGCTCTCAGCTTTCAGA
>OHJQ01001361.1_pt1 | contig 11865 bp, 13 predicted proteins | sample 1568601 | NCBI WGS metagenome assembly OHJQ01 (sample SAMEA3879599, study PRJEB24766) | human gut metagenome | biome: human-associated habitat; feature: feces | place: USA | collected 1985/1987 | reverse complement strand
CAGGTGCTATGCATAAAACTAATGATTGTTCAGTAAGGTGATACATGGTATACTTGATACAAAAAAGGGGATGAGCATGTTGGAAGAAACATATTTGTTGTTGATGGAAAAAATCGTGGCACTGACAGAAAAAAATGGTGAAACAGATGCGGCTGCTTTGGCCTGGGAAACAGGTATGAAGCATGGAGAAATCCTGCAACGGTTAAAAGAAATGGAAGAGAAAAACTGGCTGGTTACATATGAAATTGATATGTGCTGCGGCGAGGAATATATTGTGGATGGATTGACCGACGAAGGAAAAGCTGCATTGGCAGAGCTGAAAAAATAATGGCTTTCAATAGGCAAAAATAATGAGTAAAAAAACTCCTGATAGATGTTCCGGCATGGGGTTTCTGAAACCTCATGATGAACATAATGCTTATTATATCTTGACACCTCAGCGTATGGAAAAAATCATGGAATTTGCTGATGCAGTGGAAGGTCAGATTTCTCTTGTGTTTTATGATGAAAAACTGTTGCGGCAGTAAGAAGGGAAAGTATGTTTGATGCGGTGATGGATGAACCTGTATCGAAGCAAACAGAGTATATACTGGAAGATGCGGATTTCATTCAGAAAGCAAAGGGAATTTTGATTGCGTCATAAAAAACAGAAATCGCAGAATGAATATCCATACAGTTTCATAAGAAATGTTTTAGCCTGCATTTGCAGGCTTTTTTAAAATACTGTATCACAGAAGTGCGGAAGGAGGGCATTATGGGATTGTTTGACAAAAAGAAAAACAATACGGAAAAACAGGAAAAACAAACAGAAAAAACAAATCAGAAATCATATCAGCCATTGGGCGCCTGTATCGTCACAAAATCTTTGTTAAGCGGAACATCCAGACTGAAATGGATGTTTCGGGAAAATAACGGCATCGGTACAGGATGGGTTGCTCTGGGGGATACGGATACCCAGGAATATATCAATCAGGTGGAAAATCTGACTGTGGTGGATTTTTCTTTGTTGATGGAAATAGAACCTGCGGTGCGTAATGTTTTTTATATGCCCATAGGTGCGGATTTGGAATTTATCAGTGATGGAAAGTATTTTGTAGATACCAGAACAGGTGAAGAAATTCGGGAACCTGTGAAACATCCGTTGCAAATAGCTTTTGAGAGAAATCTAAAGTTTTTGAATCAAGAAACCTATGATGCTGTATTCTTCCAAAATCTGTTTCGTAAAACGGAGAAGTTAGAAAGAGTGGCTGTTGGACAGGTTGATTTGCCCACAGGTCGTGTGGTTCTTGCAGACCCGATGGCTTATTTGGGCAATGAGAAATACCAGACAGTTTTGGAAAAACAAATTCCGAAAGGCTCTTATGATGTGGAGCTTTCTATTATGCGGTCTGCTTTAGCAGGTATAAGAGTAGCGGCGGCAAGGCTCAAAATCACTGACGAGATTCCTTTGCGGTATGAAATTGCCATGCCGAAAGGATTTGAACCAACAGATCTGCAAAAACCAGGTGTGTTTTCCTTTTTTGGGGTAGATACCGGCCTGGCTTGTTTTGCGGATGTGTCCACAGCAAAGGAATACAAAGTATTTCTGGAGGAATGGAAACAGGAACATCCGGAAGAAAATCTGTATCAGGATTATTTTTCTTACCTGTTTGCGGAGAATGCAAAGAGTGATCTTGCTGTAAAAGTGGGCGCTGGCAATTTCCTGTTATGGAAATTACCCCAGAGCGGAAAAAGGCTGGTGATGTTTGCCAGCGGAATGGGCGATGGCATTTATAGTGCCTATTGGGGTATGGATCAAAATGAAAATATCACAGAACTGGTTATACCATTTATGAATCCGGAATACTTTTAAACGGTTTTGTGATTATATATTGAAGTGTAATTGTAAAAGACTCTCTGAACCACTGTTTGGTGGTTTAGAGAGTCTTTTTTGAGAGATGTGTTTTCTATGGAATGTGTATTTGGGGGATGGTTGTTATATGAATCAATCTTTTACAGCATCATAGCCAGCAGTCAGTGCTCTGGTATTGGATTCTGCAAATTTTGCTTTACTTTTTTCGCAAACATATTGTTCATAGCTTCAATGGCTTCTTCTTTGGTAAAGTCTTTTACCAGATGAATGATAGCGCCTGTCATGATGATGTTTGCGCCTTTGGGATTGCCGATTTCATCTGCAATCTGCATGCAAGGGATTCTTACAACTGTTACATCGTCACGAATGTTTGTGTCGCAGGTAACCATGTCGCTGATGACACAAATACCGCCGGGTGCAACGATTGGCATAAACATACGGAAAGATTCTTCGTTCATAGCCAGCAGTACGTCAGGCTGTTCCTGCTGAGGGTTGTAGATGTAATCACTACCATATTTTACTGTACAGTTAGCGGTACCGCCGCGCATTGCGGAACCATAGGAAGGAGACCATGTGGCATTCATTCCTTTACTAACAGCGATATCAGACATAATCAGGCCGCAGGTCAGAACACCCTGACCGCCGGAACCAGCAAAAACCATTTCTTTCATGCTTCTTTCACGCTCCTTTGTTTAAATTCTCCCAGAGGGAAATAGGAAATCAATTCGTTGTCAATGCGTTCCATAGCTTTGATGGGTGTCAGATTCCAGTTGATGGGGCAGGGAGAAAGTACTTCAACAACGGAGTTACCTTCTTTGTTCATCTGCGCTTCGATTTCATTTTTGATGTAACCTTTCAGCTGGTTGATGTGCGCAGGGCTGCTGACAGTACCACGTGCAGCGTATGCAATGTGGAATTGAGATGCAACCAGTTCAGGGAAACGCATAGGGAACCCAGTGATGGAGCAGTCACGGCCATGAGTGGAAGTGGATGTTTTCTGACCTTCCATAGTGGTAACGCTCATCTGACCGCCTGTCATACCGAAGTTGGTATTGTTTACAGTGATAACAGTGATGTTTTCATTTCTGTAAGCGGCATTGATGGATTCAGCAATACCGATGTTGTAAGCATCGCCGTCACCCTGATAAGTGATGATGATGTTATCGGGATTTACACGTTTCATACCGGTTGCAACAGCGCCGGCTCTGCCGTGAGGACAGTGCAGACGGTCTGTAACCAGGCCACCGCCCAGGTTGGAGGAGCAGCCAACACCGATAGGGAAAATGATATTTTGATCCTGTCCCAGTTCTTCCAGACATTCACAGATCAGACGGATAATGATACCGTGACCGCAGCCGGGGCAAAAGGACATGGGATTGTCGATAATTGCGGGTACTTTTCTTTCAACAGCCATCTTAATATACCTCCTTTATTTCGCCTGCAAGGATCTGCGCGAATTTGGCTTTGATTTCACGGATGGGAGGCACGCCGTAAACGAAAGGCAGTGCGTAAACGGGAATATCTGCGCGCAGAACTTTTTTGGTAAAGAGAGCCGCGTCGTCTACCAGCTGGCCGGTAGCGTTGGCTTCAACAGTGATGATGCCTTTTACGTTCTTATTGATGTGTTCAAAGGCTTTTTCAGGGAAGGGCCATGCAGTGATGGGTCTAATCAAGCCAACTTTGTGGCCTTCTGCCCGCAGTTCACGAATGGCACCCAGTGTGCTTCTGCCGGGAACACCATAAGCAACAAATACATAGTCAGCATCTTCAATGCCTTCTTCTTCCCAACGCTGTTCGTTTGCTTTGATTTCAGCGTATTTTTTGTTCAGTTCAACAGCTTCTTTTTTGGAATCTCTGTCGAAAATACCGATTTTCTTGTAGGAGTATTTGCCGTCAAAGCCCCAGTAATTCCGTTTGGGTTCCTGGAAATCAGGCAGTGTAACGGGTTCCATCATCTGACCCAGAGCGCCTTCTGTCATCATCACTACAACAACTCTGTATTTTTCGCCAAGTTCATAAGCGGTAGAAACCATGTCCACAGCTTCCTGAATGCTGGAAGGGCACAGAACGATACATCTATAATCACCGTTGCCGCCGCCGCGAGTTTCTCTTAAATAGTCGCACTGAGAGGAGAACAGTGTACCAAGGCCGTTGCCGTAACGAACGACGTTGATTACCAGTGCGGGCAGTTCTTCGTCAGAAAGAACGGAGATCCCTTCCTGTTTCAGGCTGATCCCGGGGCCGGAAGAAGCAGTCAGAACTCTGACGCCGCAGCTGGAACCGCCATAAACCATATTGATACCTGCAAGTTCACTTTCTGCCTGAACAAAAGCACCGCCAACTTCGGGCAGACGCCAGGACAGATATTCCATAATTTCGCTGGACGGGGTAATGGGTAACCGGCATACAGGCGAACCCCTGCCCGTACGGCAGCTTCTGCAATTGCGATATTGCCTTTCATCATTTCAGCTATTTTCTAATCCTCCTTATTTATTTTCCCAATACATGGAATACGCCATCGGGACATGTGGTATAGCAGATACCACAGCCGATGCACTTTTCATCATCGATTACGACCGGATGGTAGCCAGCCAGGTTGGTATGATCAGCGTGGCTGATTGCCTTTTTGGGACAGAATGCATCACACAGTCCACATTCTTTGCATCTTTCCGGTTTTACCAATACTTTCATGAATTGTACCCCATGTGTTCTATTAGATAAAACGATGTTCTAGAATTTGCCTAAATCATAGCACTGGAATTTATACAAGTCAACTCCCAATATTTATTTTTTTGCAAATGTGTGCGACATGCACAATATGTATCTATAAAAATCCGTTGGAAAGCCTCTTGTTTTTCATGGAATTTTATGGTAATGTGAAAAACAAGTTCTAATCAATAGAACAGGAAGGTGGGATTACATGACATCGGTTATCATTAATTCCGTAGACCGTGCGCTGGATATCTTGAATTATCTCTATGAACAGGGAAAAGAAGTTTCCATCACACAGATCAGCAAAGATTTGGATATTTACAAGAGTACGGTCTATCGGACATTAGCAACATTGGAAAGCAAGGATTTTGTGGAAAAGAATCCGGAAACCGAAAAGTATGGCCTTGGTATGAAGCTTTTTGTCATCGGCAACAGTATCGGTGAGAAAATTGGTTTGCAGAAGGTCATCAAACCCTATGCACAGCGTCTCCATGATGAGTTCAATGAAGCAGTCAATGTATCTGTATTGGAACGCAGTGATGGCGGTGCTTATCATAGCGTAATGATTTACAAAGAAGAAAATAAGCAGATTCTTGGATTTAATTCTGATCTGGGCTCCAGAAATGAGTGCTATTGCGCTGGGGTAGGGAAATGCTTGCTGGCATTTAAAGACCAGATTGATTTGAGCGTTTACGAAAAACATCCCATGAAGCAATATACAGAAAGAACCATTACCACCATAGATGGTTTGGAGAAAGAATTGGAAAAGGTTCGCAGACAGGGATATGCCGTAGATGATGAAGAACGAGAATTGGGTTTGACCTGTATTGCGGTTCCCATTATGAAGGGTTCTACAAAACAGGCCATTGCAGCCATCAGTCTTTCCGGGCCAACAACAAGAATCAAAGACAGTACCTATGAAACAAAAATCAAACGATTGATGGAAGTAGGAAGAGAAATATCTGAAAAGTTAAAATGAGAATCTATTTATAAAAATGACTTTCCTTTGGGGAAGTCTTTTTTATTGTCCCAAGATGAAAACCTTGAATTTTCGGGGTTAAAAGCCTAGTTTACAACTATGAGACAGCCGGTATTTGCATGTTATTCGGATAGATTTATGGATAAATTGTCTATTTTTTATATGCAAAAAATGTGAGTGTTATACAACTCGCATACAAAATAGAACAAAGAAAGGAAGTGCTGATATGTATTTGCTGGTGATCAATCCAGGTGGTACATCAACAAAAGTTGCTGTCTATGAAGATAAGAAAGAGGTTTTGAAAAAGAACATTACACATACGGGTGAAGATCTGAAACAGTTTCCCCATGTATTTGATGAATATGAATACCGTAAGAACATGATCGTAGATGTGCTGAAAGAAGAAGGCTTTTCTCTGGATCAGTTCGACTGTGTTGTTGGCAGAGGCGGCCTGATGAAAGCCATTCCGGGCGGCACTTATCGCGTAAATGACAGAATGGTAGAAGATTTGAAAAATGCCATCAATGGCGAACACGCTTCTAACCTTGGCGCAGTCATTGCAAGAAATATCGGTGATGAAATCGGTGTACCATCCTTTGTTGTTGATCCGGTTTCCGTAGATGAAATGATTCCCGAAGCAAGAATCACTGGTATTTCTGATCTGGAAAAATTCAGCTGGTTCCATGCGCTGAACCATAAGGCTGTTTCCAGAAAAGTTGCGGAAGATATGGGCGGCAAATACGAAGATTTCAATTTCATTGTGGCACACCTTGGTTCCGGTATTTCCATCGTTGCCCATGAAAAAGGCAAAATGATTGACGGCAGCGGCGGCAGAACCGATGGGCCTTTCTCCCCGGAACGCAGCGGCGGCTTGTTGGCATATCAGCTCATCGAACTTTGCTATTCCGGCAAGTATACAAGAGAACAGATGGTTCGGAAAGTAAGCGCAGAAGGCGGTATGTATGATTACCTTGGCACCAAAGATGCAAGAGAAGTAGAAGAAAGAGCGGCAAACGGTGACGAAAAAGCAAAACTGATTCTGGATGCTTTCATTTATCAGGTTGCAAAAGAAATTGCGCTCTATGGCGCTTCTCTGAAAGGAAAAGTTGACCGTGTGATCTTTACAGGCGGCATTGCTTATTCCGAAAAAATCGTCCATGACGTATATGAAAAAGTTGCTTATCTGGCTCCCAAAGCTGTTGTTCCCGGTGAAATGGAAATGGAAGCATTGGCGCTGGGTGCCCTGCGTGTTCTTAGTGGCGAAGAAGAAGCAAAAGAGTATCTCTGATTTGATTGCTATTATATAGGAAGAAAGACGGTAAAAATATGCTGAAAAACTTTACGGATCTGCTGGAAAGAGTAAAATCCATCGAACCCAGAACGGTCAGTGTAGCGGTTGCTCAGGACGAAGCGGTTATGTCCGCAGTTCGTGACGCGGCAAAAATCGGCTTTATCAAACCTGTTTTGGTAGGGGATGGCGCAAAAATCCGTGAGATTGGAGAAAAGATCGGTTTTACGGATTATGAATTGGTGGATTGCCCTGATGAAGCGGAAGCAATGAAAACAGCAGTGGAACTGGTAAGAAACAAAACAGCAGATGTCCTGATGAAAGGGATTGTCAATACAGCAGTATATATGCGCGGTGTACTGAACAAAGAATACGGTCTGCGTACAGGCAATCTGCTGAGTCTGCTGGCAGTGTATGAACTGCCTCAGTATCACAAACTGATTTACTGCTCTGACAGCGGCATCAACGTAGCACCTGATTTGGAACAGAAAAAAGTGATCATGCGCAGTGCTTTAAATGCCATGAAGAATCTTGAATTTGAAAATCCCAATGTAGCGATTCTGACAGCAAACGAAATGGTGGATCCAAAAGTAATCTCTACCGTTGACGCAGCGGCTTTGGTAGAAATGGTAAAGAATGGTGAACTTCCCGCATGTACCGCAGAAGGCCCCATTGCTTTTGACGTAGCTTTTGATAAACATGCCGCAGAACATAAAGGAATCGACAGCAAGATCGCTGGAGAAGTGGATCTGCTGATTTTCCCTAATATCGAAGCAGGCAACATTGTGGGGAAATCCTGGCTGCAGTTTAATGGTGCAAAATGGGCAGGTATCGTTCTGGGAGCAGCACCCGTTATTTTGGGCAGTCGTTCCGATACACCGGAAATCAAGATCAATTCCATTGCGCTGGCATGTCTGGCAGCTGTGAAATAATATTGCGTGTATATAATAAGGAAGAATTTTGTGCGGAAAGCATTTATTTAGGAGGTAATGTTATGGGATATTCAATTCGTATGGACAGGGTAAAACCTTCCGCAATCAGAAGCGTGCAGAAAAGAATCGCAAGCAAACAGGGTGTTATTTCTTTTGCGGCGGGTCTGCCGGATCCAGATCTGTTCCCTATGGACGATCTGAAAAAATCCACAATGGAAATGATCGAAAAGAAAGGTAAACAGGCTTTCCAGTATGGTCTTTCCAAAGGTAATCCTGCAGAAAAAAGAAGGCGTAGATGCGAAACCTGAAAACATTGTTGTGACCACTGGTTCTCAGCAAGGTCTGGCAATGACAGCTATGCTGTTCCTGGATGAAGGGGACATCGTTGTAGCAGAAAACCCCAGCTATCTGGGTGGTATCAATGCTTGCCGTCCTTATGGATGCAGCTTCCTGGGCGTAGATACTGATGAAGATGGTATCGTGATTGCTGATTTGGAACGTGTACTGGCAGAAAATCCCAAAGTAAAACTGCTGTATGTCATCCCTAATTTCCAGAATCCTACTGGCAGAGCATGGACACTGGAAAGAAGAAAACAGTTCATGGAAGTTATCAACTGTTATGATGTGGTTGTTGTTGAAGACAACCCTTACGGTGAAATCCGTTTCAAAGGGGAACATATCCCTTGCCTGAAATCCATGGATACCATGGGTAAAGTGATTTATCTTGGTTCTTGCTCCAAAATTCTCTGTCCCAGTCTGCGCGTAGCATGGATTTGCGCATCTTCGGAACACGCAGTGATGTACGAAAGACTGAAAGAAAGTCTGGACTTGCAGTGTAACGAATTTGCACAGCTTCAGGTTGTAGAATATATGAAAAACTACGATGTGGAAGGACATATTCGTAAAATCCAGGATGCCTATAAAGAAAAATGTGATCTGATGCTGTCCTTGATGGAAGAAAACTTCCCTGCAAGCGTGAAATTTACACGCCCCGAAGGTGGTATGTTTATCTGGGTAGAACTGCCTGAAGGTCTGGACGCGGATGGTATTTTGGATGAAGCTGTGGAAGCAGGTGTGGCATATATTCCCGGTGAGTTCTTCTATGCAAATGATGGTGCGAAAAACACAATGCGCCTGAATTTCACAACAGTATCAGAAGAACAGATCCGTAAAGGGATTGTTTTGCTGGCAGATGTATTGAAAAAACACGCTTGATGTCTTTTTGAGGTACGGTTAACAATAAGGAGGAATCAAGATGGAATTGGGTGACACTAGAAAGAGAAAACAACCAAATATCATGGTTGCCTTGGCACCTTTGATAACTGTCATTGTTTTGCTGGTGTGCTGTCAGCTGTTTTTAAACATTGAAATCCATTTTCCTTTGTTGTTGGGAACGATTGTAGGGGCACTTATTGGTGTGTTTTATTTGAAATATCCTTGGCATGAAATTGAAAAGGGGATTTTCGATTCAATTTACTCTGCAATGCAGCCGATTTTGATTACAGGGATCATTGGTTTTATCATTGGTGCTTGGATTTCCGGCGGGATTGTACCAGCCATTGTATATTATGGGTTGAAAGTGTTATCACCTGATTTCTTTCTGGTTACTTCCATGGTGATTTGTTCCTTGGTAAGTGTAGCCACCGGCAGTTCCTGGACAACAGCAGGAACTGTCGGGCTGGCATTGGTTGGTGTTGGTACCGGTTTGGGGATTCCGGCACCCATGGTGGCGGGTGCGGTCATTTCCGGTGCTTACTTTGGGGATAAAATGTCTCCATTTTCCGAAACAACAAATTTGGCACCTGCCATTGCTGGCTCTACATTGTTTGATCATATTCGACATATGGCATATACAACAGGTACAAGTTGTGTACTGGCTATGATTGGGTTTATGATCTTAAACAAAAATTATTCCGCTGAGACAGTGGATGCGGCAGAAATTCAAAATATGCTGGATGCGTTGGATATGTCCTTTGTGATTTCTCCGCTTTTGATTTTGCCTTTGGTATTCATTATTTTTATGGTGATTTTTAAAATTCCCGCGATTCCAGGGTTGATGCTGAGTGTATTTATGGGTGTGTTCTGTGCCATCTTTGTACAGGGACACGACATCAGCAGCGTAGGATATGTTTTGCAGTATGGATATGTCAGTGAGACTGGAAATGCCATGGTAGACGAATTGCTGACCCGCGGCGGTCTTCAGTCTATGATGTGGACATTATCACTGATTTTGTGTTCTTTGAGTTTTGGTGGGGTTATGAGTGTGACAGGCATGCTGGAAACCATCGCAAAGAACATCTTGAGATTTGCAAAAAGCGTTGGTTCTCTGATTTTCTCTACCATCTGCACCTGCGTTTTTATGAACCTTGCATCTGGTGAACAATATCTGTCTTTATTGATTACAGGCCAAATGTTTCAGGAAGAATATGAAAAAAGAGGTTTGGCACCGCAGAACCTTTCCAGAGCACTGGAAGATGGCGGTACGTTGACTTCTCCATTGATTCCTTGGTGTACTTGTGCAGTAGCCATGAGTACGTATTTAGGCGTTAGTACACTGGATTATTTACCTTACTGTCTTTTGAATTTGATTAATCCATTGGTTTCAATCATTTTTGGCTTTACAGGTATTACGATTTTGAAAAGCAGCAATTTATCTGTGAAAAAAGAAAAATAAACGATTTGAGGAGGCGTATGTATGGAAAAGAAATCATTAAAGCTGCCAATTACTCTGTTGGTGCTGGGAGCATGTTGGTCCATTGTATATATCATTCCATTTATCCAGTACATCTGGTATGATCCTTTTCAGCAATTTATGAATGCCACCAATACACAAATGGGGCTGTTGATTACAATCTATGGGTTCGGTAATGTATTTGGGGCACCTATTGGCGGCTGGATTGCAGACCGATTCAACTACAAGTATATTTATGTAGGTTCAGTACTTTTGAACGGTATTTTTACTCCTATTTTTGTAATGTATCCTACATATTTCATGGCAGTATTGATGTGGATTGGCTTTGCCATCGCCAGCCTGCTGATGAACTATCACACACATATCAAGATGATCCGTGATTTAACAACAGACGAAAACCAGGGTAGAATCTTCGGTATGAATGAAACATGTATCGGTATTTTCAACATTGTTTTCAATGCAGTAATGATGGTTTTCTACATGAAATTTATGGAAGGCGTTGCAGGTCTGAAAGCAGCTATGATCAGTATTGCGGTACTTTCCTTCGTATTGACAGCAATCGCTATGATCGTATTGGATAATCCTAAAGAAAAAATTGCGGCAGAACGTGCGAAAAAAGCAGCGGAAGCAAAAGAAAAAGCAGCAAAGAAAACCAATGTGGTTGCTGACTTCTTGATGATTATGAAACAGCCCGCAACTTGGCTGGTTGCTATCTCCATCTTCGCAGTTTATTCCTTCCTGACAACATTGACTTACTTCACACCATACTTCACAGATGTATTGGGTGTTGCAGTTACATTCTCCGGCGGTGTTGCGATTTTAAGACAGCATGGTATGACTCTGCTGGGGGCACCCATTGGTGGTATCCTGACTGATAAAGTGGGGTCTCCTTCCAAAGTACTGTTGGGTGTATATACAATTGGTATTTTAGGCTTAGGTTATCTGCTGGTTGCGGATGCAGGTGTAGCAGCGCAGCTGCTGATTGCGCTGACATTGATCATGTCCGCAGCAGTATACATCGGGTGCGGGGCTTATTACGCTACCATTACAGAAGCAGGCGTATCTAGAAACTTAACTGCTTCTACAATCGGTATTGCAGCAGCGGTAGGTTTTTCTCCTGACCTGTTCCAGTTCACACTGTTTGGCTATTGGCTGGATACTTTAGGAACACAAGCATATACTTATATGTTCATCTTCCAGGCGGTTGTTCTGGTGATTGGCGCACTGGCAGCGCTGAAAATTCTGCATATCAAAAAGAAAAATGCGCAAAATGTGTGTGCAGTAGCAGAAGCAGAATAAATTGAATTTATTGATAGAATACAACTTAGAAAAAGACTTTTGTTTCATACAAAAGTCTTTTTCCTATCATGTGTGTCCAAAGAAATTGAAAGAGTGAGGAGGTTTGTGTAA
>OHJQ01001350.1_pt1 | contig 11954 bp, 10 predicted proteins | sample 1568601 | NCBI WGS metagenome assembly OHJQ01 (sample SAMEA3879599, study PRJEB24766) | human gut metagenome | biome: human-associated habitat; feature: feces | place: USA | collected 1985/1987 | reverse complement strand
TGATCTATGTGCTGGAGAAAATGAACGCCACACTTCTGGATCTGCTTTCAGGGGGAATGCTTCTGGTGATCGGGATCTTTCTTTTTTACAATCCGCAGATCGTGATTAAGCTTCTTCCGGTTCTCCTTGGAACCTTTGTGCTTGTAGATTCCGTGTGGGTACTGAAAGGAAGCCTGCGCCTGAAAAAAGCAGGAAGAGGGGAATGGAAAATTCTTCTGATAGGAAGTCTTATTTTTATAGGATTTGGTATTGCCATGGTTATTAATCCCTTTACCATGATCAAATATACAGTGATTTTTGCTGGATGTGTAATGCTGGCAAACGGTGTGGTGGATTTTGTATTTCTTGTACTGATCCGCCGGGGAATGAAAAAGGCTGAAGAGGCTGTGGAAGAAGCTGTGGAGCAGATGAAGGAAGCTGAGATAAAAGCAGAAGAATCGGAAGCCGGCAGAGAGACAGAAATGGAACCGGAGTATACTGCATGGAGTGACCGAAGAACAGTTTTAGAACAGAAATCAGAAAAAAAGGATGAGCAGGAAGATCCGGAAACAGCAGGTTTCAGGCAGGAAGATCCAGAACCGGTTGTTTCAGATGCAGAAGAATATTACAGAAAACAGGCAGAAAAAGAATCAGAAGAGGAATGATCTGATACAGAAATATTGATATTTTTAAATATCATGAAAAACAAACATATTTCTTGAATTTTTATCATGGAAGAATTGTATTCTCAATTCTATAATAAAAGCAGGTTAAATCAAACGGGTAACATGTTTAGCTGTATTTTATAGAAAAGGAGAGGATATCACATGAAAATGAAAAAACTTACAGCAATGGGTATGGCTGCACTGATGGCAGCAACAATGATTCCGGCAGTTCCTGTTATGGCAGAAGGCGAAGGAAAAGTATATTACCTGAACTTTAAACCAGAGGCTGATGAAGCATGGCAGAATCTGGCAAAAGCTTACACAGAAGAAACAGGAACAGAGGTAACAGTTGTTACAGCAGCATCCGGTCAGTACGAGACAACACTTCAGTCTGAAATGGCAAAAAGTGATGCTCCTACTCTTTTCCAGGTAAACGGTCCTGTTGGTCTTAAAAACTGGAAGGATTACTGCTATGATCTGAAGGATTCTGAAATTTATTCTCAGCTTACTTCTGATGCCTATGCGCTGAAGGACGGAGAGAGCGTACCGGGAATCGCTTATGTAATTGAATCCTATGGCCTGATCGTAAACAAAACTCTTCTTGAAAAAGCAGGCTATACACTTGATGATATTAAGAGCTATGATCAGTTAAAGACGGTTGCAGATGATATCCAGAGTAAAAAAGATGAACTGGGAATTAAAGGCGCCTTTACTTCCGCAGGTATGGATGCTTCCTCTGACTGGAGATTTAAGACACATCTTGCAAACCTTCCGATTTATTATGAATATAAAGACGAGGGCGTGGATGACGCAGCTGAACTGAAAGGTACTTACCTTGAAAACTACAAGAATCTGTTTGATCTTTACATTACAGATTCCACCTGTGATCCTGCAGAGCTTTCCGCTAAAACAGCAGACGACTCCAGAAATGAGTTTGTAAACAGCGAAGCAGTATTTTATCAGAATGGCTCCTGGGAGTATGCAGAGCTTGCAAAAACCTTCAGCGATGAAGAGCTTGCAATGATTCCGATCTACTTTGGTGTGGATGATGAAAATCAGGGTCTTGCTACAGGTACAGAGAACTACTGGTGCGTAAATAAAAATGCTTCTGAAGAAGATATTCAGGCAACTCTTGATTTTATGAACTGGTGTGTAACTTCTGAGACAGGTACAAAATCCATGGCAGAAAATATGGGATTCACAATTCCTTTCAAAACAGCAGTTGCTCCTACCAATGTATTTGTAAAACAGGATCTTGAAAATACAGAAGCAGGACTTACTCCTGTATCATGGAACTTTACAACCATGCCGTCTGAGGAATGGAAAAATGGTGTGGGAACCGCACTGACTGCTTATGCGGCAGAAACTGGCTCCTGGGACGATGTTGTAAGCGCATTTGTTGACAACTGGGCAATGGAAAAAGCTCTGACCGAATAATCGTATTGAACAAAATGTAACTGGAAAGGGGGCGCTGCAAACCCGCTCCTGGCGGAACCTCCACCGGGAACGAGAACATGCGGCAGCCCCCTTTCTGCGTATAAGGGAAAGAGGAGAACAAGATGGTAGGAAAAACAATCAAAAAATGGTGGCCGGTTTTTGTACTGCCTACACTGGCCGCTTTTATAATCGGATTTCTCTGGCCGTTTATATGGGGAATTTATCTTTCATTCTGCAAATTTACAACTGTACAGGACGTAACCTTTGTAGGACTTGCCAATTATTCCAAACTGCTTCTGGATAAAACCTTCAGCCATTCCTTCTGGCTGACTGTAATATTTGCTTTTGTTTCCAGTATTCTGATCAATGTGCTGGCATTTTCTATTGCTCTGGCGCTGACAAAGGGATTCAGAGGAACCAATGTTTTCCGTACGGTATTTTTTATGCCAAACCTGATCGGCGGTATTGTACTTGGATACATATGGCAGACACTTTCTATGTGGGGACAGCCCCTGCTTGCACTTTCCGCCAAAAACGGGTTTATCGGAATGCTGCTCCTTCTGATGTGGCAGCAGATCGGATATATGATGATCATTTATGTGGCAGGACTTAACAATGTATCGCCGGATCTTGTTGAAGCTGCTCAGATTGACGGAGCAACTTCCAGGCAGATTCTTTTTAAGATCAAAATACCTATGATCATGCCTTCTATAACAATCTGTACCTTCCTGACTCTGACAAACGGCTTTAAGATGTTTGACCAGAACCTGTCTCTGACAGGAGGCGCGCCGGGCAAGCAATCACAGCTTCTTGCATTGAATATCTACGATACCTTTTATGCCCGCAGCGGACCTATGTGGAAAGGAATCGGACAGGCAAAGGCAGTTGTATTTTTTATCCTTGTAGTAGCCATTGCACTGATCCAGCTTAAAGCAACATCATCCAAGGAGGTGCAGCAGTAATGGAAAATAAGAAAAAGAATCCTGTAGCTACCATTATCCTGGCAGTCATCTCTATTTTGTGGATGTATCCCATTGCTCTGATTCTTTTTAACTCATTAAAAAAGGAATCAGCAATTACCACATCTACGGTTTTCAGTATCCCAAACAAAGAAACCTGGAATGGTCTGTCAAACTTTGTTGCCAGCGTAACACAGATGGATTTCCTGAAATCTTTCTGGTACAGTCTTGTGATTTCAGTGATGTCAGTAGTTCTGATCCTCCTGTGCTGTTCTATGTGCGCATGGTATATTGTCCGTGTAAACGGAAAGCTTTCCAAGCTGTTTTATTACCTGTGTGTGTTCAGTATGGTAGTTCCTTTCCAGATGGTAATGTTTACTCTGGCAAAGACAGCAGATACCCTGAAACTGAACAGTCCGTACAGCATCTGCATTATTTATCTGGGATTTGGAGCAGGGCTGGCTGTGTTTATGTTTACAGGTTTTGTAAAAGGAATTCCGCTGGAAATTGAGGAGGCGGCGCTTATTGACGGATGCAGTCCTCTGCAGGTATACTTCCAGATTCTGATACCAATTTTGAAACCAACCATTATTTCCACTGCAATCCTTGAACTGATGTGGGTATGGAATGACTACCTTCTGCCTACGCTTGTTCTTGATATCAAGCAGTATCGTACCATTCCCATGGCAGTCCAGTATTTCAGAGGCAGCTTTGGACATGTACAGATGGGACCTATGATGGCAAGTATCATGATTGATATCATTCCGATCATTATTGTATATCTTGTATGCCAGAAATATATTATCGAAGGCGTGGTAGCCGGAGCGGTAAAGGGCTGATCACTTTTGAAAAGATTTTGTGGGGGTGCTGTAAGGAAACTTCAGCATCCCCTGTTATATTTTAGGATATTTTATAACCGGTATCCTTGTAGGGGCTGTTTGAGAATGATACAATAAAGCGGATGTCAGATTTTTAATGGCTGAAAGGAAGGAATAATAAAATATGATACAAGTGCTGATCGTAGATGATGAAAAGTTGGAACGAGAGGGGATAAAATATCTTCTTGCCATGGAGGAGGGAGAGTGGAATATCAGAGAAGCTTCCAATGGAAGAGATGCACTGCAGATTCTGAAAAATGAGGAGACAGACCTGCTTCTTACGGATATTAAGATGCCGCATATGGACGGCCTGGAGCTTACTTCAAAGGCAAAAGAAATGAAACCGGGCCTTCAGGTTGTGATTTTCAGCGGATACAGTGATTTTACGTTTGCCCAGGAAGCGATCCGCTATGGGGTTACAGAGTATATGCTGAAGCCGGTGGAGCCGGAAAGCTTTCATAAGATCATAAATACAATCAGAAAAAATATTCTGAAGAAAAAAGAAAAGGAAACCAGAGAGCAAAAGGAACAGGACTTCCTTCAGGAATATTTTCTGGAAAGCTATTTTTATACAGGAAAAAAGGACATTCTGGAAAGATCAGAAGGAATGATCGACCTGGAAAAGTGGAACTGCTGGCATTGTGCGATCCTGATCGAATCGGATATGTCATTTTTTGATACAGCTGAGGAAAATTTTTCCACGGAGCTCCAGAAGGAGCTGAGACGGGTGTTCTTTTATCTGAACCTGAACAACCGGCAGTCCCTGCTTCTGTTTCAGGATCATTACTGTGATTACAGCCTTGTGGCAAACCATATTTATAGTTTCTGAAAAGAACCTATAAAGAAAGCTTTTATCTGGCGGTCAGCAGAAAGTTTGACGGATATGAATGTCTGACGGAGATCATGAGTCAGCTGGAGCAGCAGATGGAAGAAAAGTTTTATCATCCGGAAAAGCATATTTATTCCAATGATGAGGAGCATCTCAATATGGAAGTAAAGGAGGTGCAGGATTCCAGACTTTTGCAGCTGATCTCGGAAGACGTCAGCAGGAAAGATATCCAGCAGCTCAGAAAGCATTATCAGTGTCTGAAGGAAAAATACAGCGATAATACTCAATATTCTGCCATGTATATCAAGTTTGTGTTTTCCAATGTGATACAGGAGCTTTTTCAGGAGGATCAGTTTTCGGGGGAACGGAGAATTGAACATGAAATTGACCGTTTATATAACTGCAGAAACATTATGGAGATTCTGGAGGTGACAGAAGAGAACATCCGCGAGTACGAAAGCTTTCTGGAAAGATCTATGAGTGAATCAAGGAATGAGGTGGCTGCAGTAAAAAATTATATCTATCAGCATTATGCGGAAGATCTCAGTCTGGAAATTCTTGCGGAAAAGGTATATCTTTCATCCGGGTATCTGAGCTTTATTTTTAAAAAGGAAACAGGTATGAATCTGAACCGGTATATCCGTGTTTTTCGTATGAAAAAAGCAAAAGAACTGCTGAAAAATACAAATATGAAGGTGGCGCAGGTCAGCGAAAATGTGGGATTTGCCAATGTGTCTTATTTTTGCCGGAGCTTCCGGGAATATTACGGATGCAGTCCGGAATCCTACAGGAAAGGAACAGGAGAGGATGAGGAAGCTTTATCAGATCATTAAAAATATGAAGTACCGTCACAAACTGACACTTCTTCTGGTAGGAGCAAGTCTTGTTCCAATGACAGTTCTTGCTCTGTACAGCCATATGCGTATGAGCTCCTTTGTCCGTCAGAGGGAAATGGAGGATATGGAATCCATTCTGGAACAGACAAGGGAAAACATTGACAGTCAGGTTGCTGTGTACACCAGTCTGATTAATTATCTTACATATTCTCCGGATATTGAGGAGATTATCAAAGAAAAGAACATGGATAATTATACGGCGTATGAGCAGTATACAAAGGTGGCGGATCCCCTCCTTTCAGTGCCAAAATCCTATCATGAAGCCATTAAACAGATTCAGCTGTTTGCGGACAGCATCCGGGTTGAACATGAATATACTCTTGTTCCTCTTAAAAAAATCCAGGAAGAGTGGTGGAGCAAAAGTATTGAGGAGGATGTAAGAATCCAGTGGGTAGTGAACGAAGAACGGAAAGAAGTTGCAGCAGTACGGAACATATATGACAGAAAGGAATTAGAGGCTGTACTGTGTATTACTCTGGATTATGATAAAATCTTTCAGGCCTTTGACAATATTACAGAGGATGAAACCGGCGGAATGATTGTGGATCCCAAAGGAAATATTCTGTATCAGGATGTAGCCCTGCCCGATATTCAGTCAGAAAGCGCACGTCCCGGGGAGGCGCTGGAAGCAGTGAAAAAAGAGTGCGCATGGACAGAAAGTGCCAGCAGGGAAAACAACTGGAAGTATTATCTTTTCCGGTCAAAGGCTTCTATTTCCGGGGCAGTGTCCAGACTTTTTCTGGAAGAAATTCCTCTGATCTGTATCTGTGGTGTGATTATTTTTGTGCTTGGAACATTTTTTTCCAGATTATTTACCAGAAAAATCGAAGAGCTGACTGCCAATATGGATCAGGTGAATCATGGCAGCCGGCAGGTTGTGGTATCCAGTGACAGTGAGGACGAGGTGGGAATCCTGATCAGAAGCTTTCGGAGAATGATGGATGAGATCAATCGTCTTATTGATGAGGTTTATGTCAATAAGATCGCCCTGAAGGAATTTGAACTGAAAGCGCTTCAGGCTCAGATCAATCCACATTTCCTTTATAACACCCTGTCTGCCATTAACTGGATGGCGATCAGGAGCAATCAGAAGGAGATAAGTAAGGTAACGCTGGCCCTTTCTACATTTTACAGAACAGCCCTCAGCCGCGGCGAGGATATGGTGACCATGGAAAGCTGTATCAAAAACACAGAAGCGTATCTGGAAATCCAGCTTGTAATGCATAATCATGAATTTTTCGTACAGTGGGACACGGATTCTTCCATAAAAAACGAAAAGGTACCCAAGCTTCTGCTGCAGCCGGTGGTGGAAAATGCTCTGGAGCATGGACTGGACGAAAAAGAGGACGGAGAAAAAATCCTTTGTATTGCCTGTCTGGATAAAGGTAAGGAAATCCTTCTTTCAGTAACAGACAACGGACCGGGGATGGAGCCGGAAAAAGCAAAGACTCTGGTAACGTATCAGGCAAAAGGATATGGACTTAAAAATGTTCACGACAGACTGAAGCTTTTATATGGAAAAAAATCTTCTATCGGTATTTTCAGTCAACCGGGAATGGGAACAACAGTAGAGATAAGAGTGCCAAAAGAGGAGTACAGAGATGAAAATTAAAAGAATGGGAGCTGTGTTTTTCCTTGTGGTCTGTGTATTCTGCGGCTGCGGAAAACATGAAATATCTCACGAAAAAAACGGGCAGAACGTATCAGAAGAATACAGAAGGGCAATGGAAAAGGCAGAAACAACACCCTACGGGGCGTATCCGGAGCTTGTAACCTATACTCTTGCCCAGATCAGCGGAGCCAATAATTCCAATCTTCCGGAAGGAGATACGTATGAGGATAATGCCTATACCAGATACCTTCGAAAAATGCTGAACATACAGAATGATACCGTATATATGGATACAGAGGAGCGCTACAGTGAACTTGTAAATATTCTGGTAAAGGATCAGAATCTTCCGGATATAATGGTGGTTACAGACAGGGAGATCCTGAAGGAGCTGGTGGAAAATGATCTTGTGGAGGATCTTACAGAGGTATTTGAGAAATGTACGTCTTCAAGAATCAAAGAGATGTATGAAAGCTATGGAGATGCCCTTCTGAACTCCGGAAAATTCAACGGAAGGCTGATGGCTGTTCCGGAAACAGTGATCGACCACGGACCGAATCTTCTGTGGCTGAGAAAGGACTGGATGGAGGAGTTGGGGCTGGAGGAGCCGGAAACTCTTGAAGATGCTTTTGAGATCATAGATGCTTTTGTACAAAACAGAATGGGTACGGAAGATGGAGAAACTCCTGTGGGTCTGGCATGTGACACAAATCTTGTGGGTACCACAAGCTCCAGTTATTCGGTAGATCCTGTGTTTGACAGTTTTGGGGCAAATCCTCAGAGATGGATCAGTCAGGACGGAGAAATTGTTTACGGATCTCTGACAGAAGAAACAAAGGAAGCTCTTGATTATCTGCATAAGCTGTATGACAGAAGAATTCTGGATCGGAACTTTGCCCTGCGCGCTCCTAATAATCTGAGAGATCTGGTCGTAAATGGAAAATGCGGAGCTTTTTTCGGACTGTGGTGGACTCCTAATAATCCGCTGATGGAAAGCTATGAGAAAAACAGAGAAGCAGACTGGGAACCTTATTATCTCCAGGAACTGGCAGATAAAAATGTTTATGAATCCTTCAGGGATAATAAATATGTGGTAGTCCGCAAGGGCTATGAGCATCCGGAAATCGTGATGAAGATCATTAGCGTTCTTTTTGATTATACCAGGTATGAGGCAGAAGATGCCCGGGAGGTAAACGAATATTTTGCTTTGAATGTGGACCCTACTGCAAGACCGCTTGTGATCAATGTGGATTATAACGAAGCAACCTATCAGGTGACAGAAAATATTGAGGCAGCTTTGAATGGAAACTATCCGGAGGGAAATCTTACTGCCATTGAGCAGTCCTACTATCAGGCCTGCAGTTCCTATCTCAGCGGAAATGATTACACTGCGGAAGACTGGGCTGCATACAAATCAAGAATTTCAGCAGTAGGGCTTCTTGTAGATAAGCATTATACACCGGCTGTCAGAAGCTATCTGGATGATGCAGGCGGAGAAATCCCTCAATCCCTGCGCCAGTTTGAAACAAGTACGTTTATTCAGATTATTATGGGAGAAAAGCCTGTCAGCTATTTTGAAACCTTTGTAGAGCAGTGGTATCAGCAGGGAGGTCATGAGCTGACACAGCAGATACGGCTGTCAAATCCTTCTACGTGATTGAGGCTTGTGGGCTTTATTTATATGGATTCAGAAGCGAACATAAAAGTCAACAGCTATTTAGAAAAAAATCTAAATAGGTGTTGACTTTTTGTATATAGAGAGGTATATTCTATTTAGAAATATTTCTAAATAGTTTCATGAAAAGGAGGGATCAAATGTCTTTTGCAGCTACATTTAAGGCGCTGTCAGATCCTGTAAGGAGAGAAATTCTGCAGCTTCTGAAAAACGGAAAAATGTCTGCAGGAGAAATCGGCAGCCATTTTGATATGACCGGAGCTACCATATCGTATCATTTAAGTGTATTAAAAAAGGCAGATCTGGTATGGGAAACAAAAGTAAAAAATTATGTGTATTATGAGCTGAACACCTCAGTGGTGGAAGAAATCCTGCTGTGGCTGTCAGAGCTCACCGGTGAAAAAGATGAAGAAAAGGAGAGTAAGAAGTAATGCTTCTTTTGCAGCAGAGAATTTTCGACCGGAAAGATTATGAAACTGGAGGGATGATTATTATGATAAAAAGATACAAATGGACACTGTTTGCTGCCAGCCTTATGATTCTTTGCCCTATCATAGTTGGGATTATTTTCTGGGATCAGCTTCCAGATATGATTCCCACGCATTTCGGCAGTGACAATCAGGTAAACGGATGGACCAGCAAGCCTGTAGCTGTATTTGGAATGCCGTTATTTTTACTTGCTATGGAATTTTTCTGCGCATTTATGGTCGGCGCAGATCCGAAACGTAAAAATATCAACCAGAAACTGATGCGGGCTATTCTCTGGATGATTCCCATTCTTTCTGTGGTGACAAATCTGATCAGTTATGCAATTGCATTGGGAATGAGTGTGGACACAGGTATGGTTGTAAACATACTCCTGGGAATTATGTTTGTTATTATGGGAAATTATATGCATAAGATCAAACAGAACTATTCAGTAGGAATCAAACTTCCCTGGACACTGAACAGTGAGGAAAACTGGAACCGTACGCACAGAGTGGCCTCATGGCTGTTTATTATGGGCGGAGCTATTTTTGTGATCAATGGATTTCTGCAGTCAAAGTGGGTGCTTTTTGCATTCCTTGCCTGTGTGTTCCTGATTCCTGCAGGCTATTCCTTTTATCTTTATAAAAAAGGAATATAAAAATCACAGGCAACTTGATTAGCTGCCGCGCACCGGAAGCTGCCGGTATTCTGGACAATATATAAAAAATTCATAATAAAAACTGTCCCCTTTTAAAAGATAAAAATTGTGTATTTTAAAAAGCACAGATATCGATTAAGATATCAGTAATTCATGAAAAAAGAGGAGGCAGTTATTATGAACAATCAGAACAACACTATCACAAAACTTGCAGAAACCGCTCTTCTTGCAGCGCTCTGCTATGTAGCCTTTACATTTCTTCAGATAAAAATACCAGTGCCCGGAGGCGATGCTACTTCAATCCATATCGGAAATGCATTTTGTGTTCTGGGAGCGCTTCTTCTGGGCGGATGGTATGGAGGACTTGCCGGGGCCATTGGCATGACGGTTGCGGATCTTATGGATCCTGTGTATATCACAGGCGCTCCGAAGACCTTTATCTTAAAGCTTTGTATTGGTCTTATTACAGGACTTGTGGCTCATAAAATCGCAAAAATAAATGAGAGCACAGATAAAAAATATGTGTTTAAATGGAGTGTGCTGGCATCTGTAGCCGGACTTGCATTTAATGTGGTGGCAGATCCGGTGGTTGGATATTTCTATAAACAGTATATTCTCGGGCAGCCCCAGAAAATGGCAGAGGTTCTGGCAAAGATGAGCGCAATGGCAACATTTGTCAATGCAGTAATATCAGTGATTCTTGTTGCAGTGATATACAATGCGGTTCGCCCGGTGCTGATAAAAAGCCATCTTCTGGTGGTCGGACAGTGTAAACAGGCCGGCTGAAACGGGAAACTGGATTCAGGTAAAAGAATAAAAGTACAGGCGGCAGTTGTGAAAAATAAGATTCGCCCTTACAGATGTCAGATTATATTTTCTGCGGTTCTGTAAGGGCGATTATTTTATGAATTTTCCGGATTAAACAGGAGCAGGGAAAAAAGACGTATTTTTTCGTCCTGTGTCCAGCACAGCATATTGGCAGCGTCAGCCATTTTCTGGGCATCAATGCCGTAAGCTGACATACAGGAAAAACGTTTGTAAGGCCCGGCGCTGATGAGCAGAGGAGTGGTTTCTGCGTCAGCTTCCATTTTTTTATAAAGTTTTTCTGTAAGAATGTTATGGTTGTACTTTGCTTTTTTTACATCAAACTGTTCTTCAGGAGATTCCAGAACAGTCTGAAGAATCAGCGCCTTTTTATAATTCAGCGCTTTCCGGTGCATTTCTTCCGGTGTGCCGCATGCTGGCGGACAGGAGGATATCACATTAAAGTTCCCACAGAGATTTTCTTCGCAGAATTGCCGGTACTCCAGTACGAATACCAGGTCTTTCACATCAATAACAGCAGCATTGTTAAAGCCAAGAGTCAGGGCTTCTTTTATAAAATCCATATAAAATATCCGATCCAATCAGATGCATAAGATGATTGGAATTTTCCTTTCTCCCATGTTATGGGGAAGTGTGTATAGTGATAGAAAGTCTGATAGTATTATAACGCATATGGGAAGGAATGACCATGGTTTATTCTTCTATCTGTAATGAATACATTACTGTTCACAGGTTACTATCCCGCAAGGTGTTTTGGCATGTATAGCAAAAATTCTGAGGCATACAGGTCAAAATGCCATCATCGAAGGTGATTTGGAATGTATTTTAACCAGGTTACTGTGAAGGGCGTGAACAGTAATATAAATACACAGGAGGGGAATGATGGGATTCAATTTCACATAACAGCGAGATTGAAATGTTTGAGGGATTCCGGTTTATTAGAAAAAGAGTGTAAAAAGGTTAAAAAGACTTATTGAAAAAACTATTGAAAAATTTATAAAAAAAACAGTTGACAGAGGCGGAAGAAAGTGGTAAATTAATCTGGCTGTCACAAAGAAATGATTCTTTTGAAGAAA
>OHJQ01001338.1_pt1 | contig 12070 bp, 9 predicted proteins | sample 1568601 | NCBI WGS metagenome assembly OHJQ01 (sample SAMEA3879599, study PRJEB24766) | human gut metagenome | biome: human-associated habitat; feature: feces | place: USA | collected 1985/1987 | reverse complement strand
ACCAGACTGTCCCCAGCAATGAAGAGCTTTATTCCATGCTCAAGACCGGCGGCGCCAACTATGACGTGGTGGTCCCCTCCGACTACATGATCTCCCAGCTGATCGAGGAGGGGATGCTGGCCGAGCTGAACTATGACAATATTCCCAACTTCTCTCTGATCGACGACCGCTTCAAAAACCTGTCCTACGATCCGGAGAACAAGTACACCGTCCCCTATGCCTGGGGCACCCTGGGCATCATCTACAACAGCGCCATGGTGGAAGAGCCCATCACCAGCTGGGACGCCATGTTCGATCCCAAGTACGCCGACCAGGTCCTGATGATCAACAACTCCCGGGACGCTCTGGGCATCGCCCTGATGGATCTGAACTACTCCGTGAACACCGACAGCGAGGAGGAGCTTCGGGCCGCCTATGACCTCCTAGCCCAGGCCAAGGAGGCCGGCGTCTACCAGGCCTTCGTCATGGATGAGGTGTTTGACAAGATGGAGACCGGCGAGGCCGCTATCTCCGCCTACTATGCCGGCGACTATCTCACGATGCTGGAAACCAACCCTGATCTGAAATATGTGGTTCCCGAGGAAGGCTCCAACTGGTTTGTGGACGCCATGTGCGTGCTGAAGGATGCGGAGAACAAGGATGAGGCCGAGGAGTGGATCAACTTCCTCTGCTCCACGGACGCTTCTCTGAAGAACATGGACTATATCTGGTACGCCTCCCCCAACAAGGAGGCCCTGGAACAGTACCCTGAGTACTATGAGGAGACCTATGGTGAGGAGCTGGACCCCGAGCTCTATGAGATCATGGCCGCCCCCCAGGAAGTCCTGAAGAACTGTGAAGCCTACCTGGTCCGCCCCGCGGCGACCCGCACCCTGTACAACGATCTGTGGACTGATCTCGGCATCCTGGCCTGATGGCCGTCTGACATAGTTCCAACAAAAATACAGATCAGCAGCCCCGGTTCCCTCTGGAGCCGGGGCTGCTTTTTCTCTGCCCCGCGGCTCAAGGATCCGGATTTACAAATTGTTCACGCTTTAGCCGAAATTTCGTGATAACTTTTCCACCTGATGTGGTATTCTATTCTTGGATCAAGGATCCAAAATGTTTTCCCCCCTTTTCTGGTTGGAGATCTCCTCTAGATCCCCCATCGGGTCCCCGGTCCCGCACGCCAGGGCCCGCAGGTTCCGGTCTCATACTGGGGCCGGTCCACCTGACATTTTGCGCTTTGCGCTTCACTGCCACCCGGCCCGGACATCGGTCTGCTCCGGGTGGCAGACCAAAATTTTTCCGGTCTGAGCTTTCAGGCCGGTTTTTTGATGCAGAAACCGGCGTTCGGAGAAGAAGATCTCCGAACGCCGGTCTGTCTCTCTGCCATATTTTCACCTGTTCAGCGAAATAAAACACCCTGCTCCTGTGTTCAGGAGCAGGGTGTCATGTCCAACAGACGGGAACCCTTACTTGGCAGCCTTAGCAGCCTTGATGGCCTCGATCAGCATGGGGGTGACCTTGAACAGGTCGCCGCAGATGCCGTAGTCGGCGATCTCGAAGATAGGAGCGGTCTCGCTCTTGTTCACCGCGATGATGCACTCGGAATCCTGCATACCGGCCTTGTGCTGGATGGCGCCGGAGATGCCCAGAGCAACATAGATCTTGGGGTGAACGGTCTTGCCGGTCTGACCGACCTGATGGTCGGCGGACAGCCAGCCAGAGTCGATGGTAGCACGGGAGCCGCCAACGACGCCGCCCAGCTCAGCAGCCAGCTCCTCAGCCAGCTTGATGCCACCCTGGACGTCCTTGGAGATACCACGGCCCACGGAGACGACCACGTCAGCGCCGATCAGATCGACCAGCTTCTTGGCAGCCTTGACGACCTCGACCACCTGGGTCTCCATGTCGTTCTCAGTCAGCGCGATGGTGGGCTTGATCAGCTCACAGGCGTCGGCCTTGGCCTGATCGAACTCAGCCTTCTTCATCACGCCGGGGCGCACAGTGGCCATGGCGGGACGGAAGCGGGGGCAGATGATGGTGGCCATCAGGTGGCCGCCGAAGGCGGGACGGGTCATCTTCAGGTTGCGGTCCTCCTCGGGGATCCCGTCGATCATCGCAGGGGCCAGAGTGGAGGAGTCACGCAGGAACTGCTTGTACTTGGGCACATCGATGTCCAGGTGAGTACAGTCGGCGCACAGACCGGTGTGCAGACGGGCGGCGCAGCGGGGGCCCAAATCGCGGCCGATGTTGGTGGCGCCGATCAGCATGACCTCGGGCTTGTACTCCATAATGGTGTCACAGATCACCTTGGTGTAGCCATCGGTGGTGTAGTTCTCCAGCAGGGGGTGGTCGCAGACGTACACGCCGTCAGCGCCGTAGCCGCCCAGCTCCTTGGCGATGCCCTCAATGTTGTGGCCCAGCAGAATACCATACAGCTTGGTCCCCAGCTCGTCGGCCAGCTTGCGGCCCTCGGAGATCAGCTCGAAGGAGGTAGGCATCATGGTGCCCTGACGCTGCTCGCAGAATACCCACACGCCGCCGTTGAAGGCAGCAATATCAGCACTGTTATAAGTAGACATATTCTTCCGTTCTCCCTTCTATCAGATCAAATGCTTGGCAGCCAGAATGCCGGCCAGCTTGTCGCAGGTGTCTTTGTCGGCGCCTTCCAGCATCATGCCGGCACCCTTCTGGGGAGGCGTGAAGGACTTAAAGATGTTGGTGGGGGAGCCCTTCAGACCGATGGTGGTGGGGTCGATCAGGGGATCGTCCTTCAGGGTGTTGTAGTCAAAGATCTCATAGGGCTTGGAGTAGCACTCGTAGATGCCGCCCACGCTCATGTAACGGGGAGCGTTCAGCTCCTTGATGCAGGTGATCAGGCAGGGAGTGTTGACCTTGATGGTCATGTAGCCGTCCTCCAGCATACGCTTGATGGTGAGGGTGCGGCCCTCCTTGGTGATCTCAGCGGCATAGGAGACCTGGGGCAGGCCCAGCTTCTCAGCGATCTGAGGACCGACCTGAGCGGTGTCGCCGTCGATAGCCTGACGGCCGCACATCACGATGTCCTCCTCGCCCACGCCGATCTTGTTGATGGCGGCAGCCAGGATCTGAGAGGTGGCATAGGTGTCGGAGCCGCCGAACTCACGGGCGGAGACCAGAACGGCACGGTCAGCGCCGCGGGCGATGACCTCACGCAGCATACCCTCGGCAGGAGGGGGGCCCATGGAGACGACCACGACCTCGGCGCCGGTCTGCTCCTTCAGGGTCAGAGCGGCCTCGACGGCGTTCAGGTCGTCGGGGTTGGTAATGGTAGCCATGGAGGCGCGGTTCAGAGTACCATCGGGATTCACGGCCACCTTGCCGGAGGTATCGGGGACCTGCTTGACACAAACAATGATTTTCATTTCCATCTGCCTCCTATCTTATTTCACACCCAGAGCACGGGAGATGACCATGCGCTGGACCTCGGAAGTACCCTCATAGATCTCGGTGATCTTGGCGTCACGCATCATGCGCTCCACGGGATACTCACGGGTGTAGCCGTAACCGCCAAACAGCTGAACGGCGCGGCGGGTCACGTCAGAGGCGGACTCAGCAGCGAACAGCTTCGCCATGGCGGCGTCCACGCTGTAAGGCTCGTGCTTCTCCTTCTTCATGGCAGCGGCATACACCAGGTACTGAGCGGCCTGCATCCGGGTGTGCATATCGGCCAGCTGGAACTGGGTGTTCTGGAACTGAGACAGACGCTTCTTGAACTGAACGCGCTCCTGGGTGTACTTGACGGCCTCGTCAATGGCGCCCTCGCCCAGGCCCAGAGCCTGCGCGGCAATGCCGATACGGCCGCCGTCCAGGGTCTGCATGGCGATCTTGAAGCCCTGGCCCTCCTTGCCCAGCAGGTTCTCCTTGGGCACGACACAGTCCTCGAAGATCAGGTCGCAGGTGGAGGAGCCACGGATACCCATCTTCTTCTCCTTCTTGCCCACGGAGAAGCCGGGGAAGGAGCTCTCCACGATGAAGGCGGAGATGCCGTGGTTGCCGGCCTTCTGGTCGGTCATGGCGAACACAACGATGGTGCTGGCCACGGTGCCGTTGGTGATGAAGCACTTGGAGCCGTTGAGCACATAGTCGCCGTTCTCGTTCTTCACGGCGGTGGTCTGCTGGCCGGAAGCGTCGGTACCGGCGTTGGGCTCAGTCAGGCCGAAGGCGCCGATCTTCTTGCCGGACAGCAGGTCAGGCAGGTACTTCATTTTCTGCTCCTCGGTGCCGTGCTCATAGATGGGGGCGCAGCACAGAGAGGTGTGAGCGGAGACGATGACGCCGGTGGTGCCGCACACCTTGGACAGCTCCTCAACGCACATGGCGTAGGACAGCACATCGCCGCCGGCTCCGCCGTACTTCTTGGGGAAGTAAATGCCCATCATGCCCAGCTTGCCCATCTTTTCGACGGTCTCCATGGGGAAGCGCTCTTCCTCATCGAGCTCCTCGGCCAGAGGCTTGACCTCATTTTCCGCAAACTCACGGTACATTTTGCGGACCATCTCTTGCTCTCTAGTCAGATGAAAATCCATTTTCCAGTCCTCCTAAAATTTTTACTTCTTGGAATAATCGTAAAACCCCTTGCCGGATTTGACGCCCAGCAGACCACCGCGGACCATCTTCTTCAGCAGCAGGGCAGGACGATACTTAGAGTCGCCTGTCTCATTGTACAGGGTGTTCATAATGGCCAGGCAGATGTCCAGGCCGATAAAGTCGCCCAGAGCCAGGGGGCCCATGGGATGGTTGGCGCCCAGGCGCATAGACTTGTCGATGTCCTCCACAGAGGCGGTGCCGGACTCCACCAGGCCGATGGCGTCGTTGATCATGGGGATCAGCAGCTTGTTGACCACAAAGCCGGGGGCCTCAGCCACCTCAACGGGATCCTTGCCAATATCCTGAGCCAGCTTGTACACGAAGTCAAAGGTCTCCTGAGGCGTGTTCACACCCCGGATGACCTCAATGAGCTTCATACTGGGCACGGGGTTGAAGAAGTGCATCCCGATGAGGGCGTGCTTCAGCCCATGGCCCATCTCCGTAATGGACAGGGAGGAAGTGTTGGAAGCAAAAACCGTCTCCGGCTTGCACAGCTCATCCAGCCGGCGGAACAACTCCTTCTTGGGACCCATCTCCTCCGCGATGCACTCGATCACCAGATCGGCGTCCGCAGCGGCGGATTCCTCTTCCACCAAAACATTGGCCATCAGGGCATCCTTGGTACCCTGGGACATCTTGCCCTTGGCTACCCGCTTCTGCAGAGATGCGTCCAGCTGCTCTTTATGCCGCTGGGCGGAGGCGATGCTGCTGGCGTACATCAGGGCAGTGTGGCCGTTGGCGGCGAAGACCTGAGCAATGCCGCGGCCCATAGTGCCGGCGCCGAAAATTGCAACCTTCATTGTGTTTCCTCCTAAAAAGACGATTTGGGAGCGCCAAATCTCTACGATTTGACGGAACATAGACGGTTTCGTTAGAAAATTAACAAATGATGACCAGAAAAATCGCAACATAGGGGACGCCCCCTCTTGTTGCGGCGTATATTTCCAAACGAACTGTTTATGTACTTATCAAATTATATCGTTTTTCATGGCGAGAAGCAAGGGGTTGAACACCAGCAAAATACACAGTTTTTACGGTCTTATTTTGTCTCCTTTAACAAAAGCATTGGAGAGCTCCGGCAGATGCAGAAACATTTTCCACAGCCGATGCATAAACAGAATCTTTTGCAGAAAGTCTTGGAATTTCAAGACTCAGCCAGGTGCCCTCCTGACCGTCTTCCTTTCATCGAACGCACGGCCCCCTCTCCAAGGCGTACTTCTGAAAAACAGGGAACCCAAACCAGTCTCAGCCGGTTCGGGCTCCCCGCTCACCCAAGTCCTGGTTCACTTCTTGGCAGCGAGATACTGGAACATGACGTAGCCTTCCTCATAGACTCCGCCGCCGGTGGCATACTTGATCTTGCACCAGCCGTTTCCAGCATCCTCCAAAACGGTGACCACGGCTCCATCAGCGGTGCTGGCCTTGGCCTCATAGCTGGTACCCGGGCCGGAGCGGATATTCAAGCCGCCGGAGGCTCCAGTGATCACCGCCTCCGTGTTGGGAGCCAGGGTCCCGGATGTACCGGCGCTCTGTCCACCCTGTCCGGAGCCCTCCTGTCCACTCCCGCTGGGGGCGATGTTGGCGCCGGAGCCGTCGCCAGTACACTGGACGGTACACTGGGCGATCTGCCCACCCGCAGTGGCGGTGATGGTGACGGAGACCGTGTCGCTCCCCCGGTACACGTTGGTCACGTTGCCGAACTGGTCCACAGTGGCCACATCCGCATCACTGCTGGTCCACTCCACTGTGACCTGAGCGTCTGCCGGATCGGTAGCCGCGATGAGCTGGTAGGGCTCCCCCGCCTGAAGGGCTACTTCCGTCCGGCTCAGGGTCAGACCGTTCAGGGTGACCTCCGCCCCCTGGACGCCCTGACTGGAGGAGGACTGTCCGGAGCCCGAGGCGTCTCCGGACGGAGTTTTATGGAAGATCATGGGGGCCAGACTGGTAAAGGCGATGACCACCGCGGTGATGATCAGAGCCAGTGAGATCACCAGTCCGGCGATCTGCATGGGATTGGGCCTGCGGCTCCGGCCGCCGCCGGAAACCCGGCGCCCTCCCACCGGGGCGCGGCCCTGGCCGCCGGGACGTTCATCGCAGAATGGGCAGCGCTTATAGGTAGTGGAGTATTCCTCCCCACAGTTCTCACAGCGGATCACGTCGGTATTCCGACGGGGCGGTGCTTTCTTGGTCGCCATAATTTGGACTCCCTCCTAAAACAGGAAAATGGCCACAAAGCCGATGTAGTTTCAGCCTCCATTTTACAGGGAATCCCCCGCTCCGTCAACGGAAAAAGGCGAAATAACAGAAAGTTCACAAATTTCCCTCTTATTTCTCCCTTCCGTCCGCCGGCGCGCCGAAGTGGGCCCGCCGATGGGAATGCCGCCTTGACCGCAGCAGTAGTTTCTTTTATAATGGGAGCGTCTGAACCGGCCGCGCGTCCTGACATCCAATGGCCGGGGAAAGGGAGGACATACCTATGAGGGAGAGTGTGACCGCCGCTGAAGCCCACCGGCAGTATCAGGAGACCATAAGCGCCTTTCGCCGGTGGATCCCGGACCCCACCCTGCGCATGGCGTTCAGCCGGGAGGCGGACGGATATTTCCGCCGCTGTGCCCTGGGGGTCTGGCAGGCGGACAACGCCGTGGGGATCACCCCCCGGCATGTGGAATTTTACAACGCCATCTACTCCGGGACCGGCCCCGCCCCCTCCGCCCTGTACTGGGAGGTAGCCACCGGCGTGGCTGACTATGACCTGTTCCAGCCACCCGCCTTCTTTGCCGCCCTGCGGGACTACGACCGGCGGAAGGGGACCACACTGGCCCGGCGCTTCACCGACCAGCTGACCCTGCTCCTCCTGCTCTTCGCCGCGGTGGACGGAGTGGTCAGCGAGGCGGAGGCTGGCTTTGTCAACGCCTGCTCCGATACGCTGCTGGCCCTGTGCGAGCGGGACGGCCTCAGTGGAGACCGCCCAGCTCTGAAGGCTGACGAATTCGTGACCCATGTCCCCGCCCCCGCCCAGCCTCCTACGGAGGTGGTCCCGGCGGCGGAACAGGAGGAAACTCCTCTCCCCGAGTCAGAGCCCACTCTGGAGGAGCTGCTGGCCGAACTGGACGGGCTGTGCGGCCTGGAGCAGGTGAAGCAGGATGTGAAGAGCCTGATCAATCTGGTGAAGGTGCGCCGCCTCCGGGAGGAGGCGGGCCTGCCCGTCCCCCCCATGTCACTGCATCTGGTGTTTCTGGGCAACCCGGGGACAGGCAAGACTACGGTGGCCCGCCTTCTGGCCAAGCTGTATCACGCCATCGGCGTGCTGCCCAAGGGCCAGCTGGTGGAGGTGGACCGCTCCGGCCTGGTGGCCGGCTTTGTGGGGCAGACCGCCCTGAAGACCCAAGAGGTCATCCAGAAGGCCATCGGCGGCGTGCTGTTCATCGACGAGGCCTATGCCCTGGTGAATCAGGACAACGGGAACGACTTCGGCCGGGAGGCCGTCGAGGTCCTGCTGAAAAACATGGAGGACCACCGGAAGGACCTGGTGGTCATCGTGGCGGGCTACTCCCAGCTGATGGAGAAGTTCATCCACTCCAATCCAGGGCTGGAATCCCGCTTCAACAAATATTTCTATTTTGAGGACTATGATGGGGCGCAGCTGTTCACCATTCTCCAGTCCATGTGCGACAAAAACGGCTATGTCCTCACACCAGAGGGAGAGGCGCTGGCCCGGCGGGAGCTGATGGACCTCTATGAGGACCGGGATGAAAATTTCGGCAACGCCCGGGATGTGCGCAATTTGTTCGAGCAGGCCGTGGCCCGGCAATCCGACCGGGTAGCCCGGCTGGAGGCTCCCACCCGGGAGCAGCTGATGGAGCTGCGTCCGGAGGACCTGACGGAGCCGGGAGTTGCACCCTCCCCCAAGGACTGACGGAGGTTTGAGGTTAACTGTGTTATGAAGATCGCGTTTTATACATTGGGTTGTAAGGTAAATCAGTATGAGACCCAGGCCCTGGAGCAGCTGGCCGTCCAGCGGGGCCACACCCTGGTCCCCTTCGAGGGGGAGGCGGACGCCTATGTCATCAACACCTGCACCGTCACGGCGGTGAGCGATAAGAAGTCCCGTCAGGTCATCCGGCGGGCCCGCAAGACGGCTCCCGATGGGATCATCGCCGTGTGCGGCTGCTATCCCCAGACCCATCCGGAGGATGTGGGCCGGCTGGGGGTGGACCTGATTGCCGGGACCGGGGACCGGACCGGCTTTGTGGAGCTACTGGAGCGGACCTGGCAGGAGCGCCAGCCCATCACCGCCCTGGACAACGCATTCCACCGCCGGAGCTTTGAGCCGCTCCCCGCCGGCGGACTGGAGGGACGCACCCGGGCCATGCTGAAGATCGAGGACGGATGCGTCAACTTCTGCTCCTACTGCATCATCCCATACGCCCGGGGCCGGGTGCGCTCCCTGCCTCTGGAGCAGTGCGCCCACGAGGCCCAGGCCCTGGCGGAGGCCGGTTATCAGGAGATCGTCCTCACCGGGATTGAGATCTCCTCCTGGGGGCAGGACCTGGGGGACGGCCTGTCCCTCATCGACGCGGTGGAGGCCATCTGCCGGGCGCTCCCCGGCCATATCCGGGTGCGGCTGGGCAGCCTGGAGCCCCGGACTATCACCCCGGAGTTCTGCCGCCGGGCGGCCGCCCTGACCAACCTGTGTCCCCACTTCCACCTGTCTATGCAGTCGGGGTGTGACACAGTGCTGGCCCGGATGAACCGGAAATACAATTCCGCTCGGTATTATGAAAGTGTAAAATTACTAAACGAGGCGTACGAGACCCCCGGGATCACCACAGACCTGATCGTGGGCTTCCCCGGGGAGACCGAGGAGGAGTTCCAGCAAACCCTGGCGTTCATCCGCCGCTGCGCCTTCTCCGCCATGCACATCTTCCCCTATTCCAGGCGGCCGGGGACCCCGGCGGACGGGATGCCCGGTCAGATCCTCAACAGCGTCAAGGAGGAGCGGGCCCACAGGGCCCAGCAGGCCGCCCTGGAGATGGAGGCGGCCTATCTGGACCGCTGGGTGGGACGGACGGTCCCGGTGCTCTTTGAGGAGGAGCGGGACGGCCTGTGGCGGGGGCACACCACCCGGTACAGTGAGGTGGCGGCCCCCTCTGGTGAGAACCTGCACAACCAGCTCCGTCAGGTGTACATCACCGGACGGGCTGGGAATATCCTCCAAGGGGAGTTGTGTGAAGGACAGGAGAAGTGAGGACAAGCCCAGTGAAGGGAGGTGAGAAAACCTTGACCAAGCAGGAATTTGACGCATTATTTGAGCGGTGTAAGGCCCGCTGCCTGCCCTCCGATCAGAGGCAGATCCAGGAGAAGCTGGCCCGCTTCACCGATCAAAATGGGCAGGTATCGGCCCAGGCCCTGGCGGTGTTCACCTATGTGGAGACCATCCAGTACACCAACGATCTGCTTTACTCCGTGCTTTCGGAGGCTCTGGACATCCAGGAGTAAGCGCTCCCCGGCCTCGCCCCCGGCCCCATTCCGCCAGCCGGGGGCAGACCGGAGAACCGGGAGAAATTGCGGAAATGTCTTGACTTCTCCATCAAAATCCGCTAAAATAGCAGAGCATCCTTTATTGCAGAGATGCGCTGGTGTGGCTCAATGGCAGAGCACATCACTCGTAATGATGGGGTTGTGGGTTCGATTCCCACCACCAGCTCCAGCTCCCCGCAAGCGGCCGCTTGCGGGGAGCTTTTATTCTATCCAGCGCGTGCTTATTCTCGTCCTATTTCCAGAACTTGACCGCCCTTCCGCTTCGATTTTGCTTTGGGGCAAAATTGAAATCCGGAACAGCTGAGGGAGTTGATTCTTTTGTCTCTCGATCTGCAAACAGTTTTCCTCAACCTGCTTGAGTTGTTCCTCCTCATTGGGGCGGGCTATGGCGTGGTCCGGAGCGGAGCCCTGCCCGCCTCCGCTTCCAGCGCGTTCAGCGGACTGTTGATGAATGTCACCCTCCCAGCCACCATTCTCACCTCTCTGGTCCGCCCATACGACCCCGCCTTCATCCGGGACGGAGTGCTCACCGCTGTGCTGGGCGCGGTTCTGATTTTGGGCTACGGCCTGTTTTGTATCCCTGCTCTGTGCCTTTTTCGTGTCCCGGAGGAGCGCAGGGGCATCTGGATCCTCTGCTGCACCTTCTGCAACAACGGATTCATGGGCTTCCCCATTACTCTGGCGCTGTTCGGGGAGGAAGGGCTGGCCTTGGCGGTCTTTTTGGCGATCCCCTTCAATCTTCTGATCTACACCGCCGGCCCCTGGCTGGTCTGTCTGGACCGGCCCTCCTCCGGTGACGCCCAGCCCTCCTCCTGGCGCGCGATCCTGTTCACCGCCACCAACCTGGCCACCCTGCTGGGCATCCTGCTCTATGCGCTCCGGATCCCTCTGCCGGCGGTAATCGCCTCCCCCCTGGGCTATCTCTCGGACATCACCACCCCTTTGTCCATGGTGGTCATCGGTATGAATCTGGTGGGCCAGAGAGTATCCGCCATCCTCCGGGACCGGGACGTCCTCTCCGCCTCTCTCCTACGCCTCCTGGTCCTCCCTGTTTTGACTTGGGCCCTGCTGGAGCTTCTCCCCATCTCCAATCCCCTGGTGGTGGGGGTGATCGTCGTAATCATGGCCATGCCCTGCGCCGCTGTCACCTCGATCCTGGCGGAGAGCTACGGCGGCAACACGGAGTTCCCCTCCAAGAGCGTCTTTCTCTCCAGCCTGTTCTGCCTGGTGACCATCCCACTGATCTCTCTGCTGCTGTAAAACCGGGCCAGGGCAGCAAAAAAGCGGGCCGCCTGCCCGCCATACTGTCTTTTTGCAAAAAGAAATGACCCTTGACTGCCCGTTTTGTAATCCGTTGCAGTCAAGGGTCATTTCTGGTGCTCCTTGTTATCTAACATCATATGGTTACCTCTCTTTCTATTGAATCACCGCTCCCGCACGTTCCACTCACAAGAATCCGCTTCACTAAATCCAACGTTTTATGCGCCCTCTGGCTGCATCCCTCATACATGAGGTTCTGTTCTGTTGTGTGATCTCGCATCATTCCTGTGGTTTTCTGTGGTCTCGGTGTGCTCCAGCTTTCTTCCTCTCTGACCGGCATCTCGTTTGGAATAGGTTTTGCAGCGTTTTCTCAAGGTCTCTTTCAAGTGGAATCGCTCAGGTCTGCTTGGATCCATACGGTTCTTTTGCTTCCCCAGGGTTTCAAGTGATCCAGATTTTGAGTTCCTGCTTCCGTTTCCTTTTTTCTGACTTCTACGTTGGATGCGATCCTTTCTGATTTACTCTGCCAGTCTGAGGGTCCTCCGGAGATCCAGGTTGTTTACCACATCGGTATCACCCTTTCTGGCTATAATATAGCATCAGCCTCCGATTTTGTCAATAGTTTTTTGGAGAAAATTATAATTTCTTTTTATCT
>OHJQ01001309.1_pt1 | contig 12302 bp, 7 predicted proteins | sample 1568601 | NCBI WGS metagenome assembly OHJQ01 (sample SAMEA3879599, study PRJEB24766) | human gut metagenome | biome: human-associated habitat; feature: feces | place: USA | collected 1985/1987 | reverse complement strand
TAATAATTTTGTTCTCATAATGAGATATTATTATTAACCAAAAAGGAGAGCTATATATGAGAGCTAATAATCTTACTCTGCTCACAGACCTTTATGAACTTACTATGATGCAGGGCTATTTTAAGAACCCAACGAACCAGACTGTTATCTTCGATATGTTTTACCGTACCAATCCATGCGGAGGTGCATTTGCCATCACTGCCGGACTGGAACAGATGATTGAATATATTGAGAATCTTAAATTCACAGATGAAGATATCAAATATCTCAGAAGCCTGAATATTTTTGAAGAGGACTTCCTTGAATATTTAAGCAACTTCCGTTTCACAGGTGATATCTATGCAATTCCTGAGGGAACAGTTGTCTTCCCAAGAGAACCGCTTGTCAAAGTTGTAGCACCTATCATGGAAGCTCAGCTTGTAGAGACAGCAATCCTGAATATCATCAATCACCAGAGCCTCATTGCTACCAAAGCAGCCCGTGTTTGCTATGCTGCAAAAGGTGATGCGATCATGGAATTTGGTCTGCGTCGTGCCCAGGGACCGGATGCAGGTATCTTTGGCGCACGTGCCGCAGTCATCGGTGGATGTGCCGGTACTTCCTGTGTTCTCACAGGCAAAATGTTCGACGTACCGGTCCTTGGAACTCACGCACACAGCTGGATCATGAGCTTCCCGGATGAATATACCGCATTCAAAACCTATGCCAAACTTTATCCCAATGCCTGCACCTTACTGGTAGATACCTATGATGTCCTGAAATCCGGTGTTCCAAATGCAATTCGTGTATTTGAGGAAATGCGCGAAGAAGGTATTCCGCTTACCAAATACGGTATCCGTATCGACAGTGGTGACCTTGCCTACCTTTCCAAAGAAGCATATAAGATGCTTGCTGCTGCCGGATTTGACGATGCAGTTATTTCCGCTTCCAGCGATCTGGACGAATATCTCATTGAGAGCCTGAAGGCTCAGGATGCCAAGATTAATTCCTGGGGTGTCGGAACACGACTGATCACCGCCAATGATAATCCTGCATTCGGCGGTGTATACAAACTTGCTGCTGTCAAAGATGCAGACAGTACCGAATTTACACCTAAGATCAAGCTTTCCGAAAACACAGAGAAAGTAACCAACCCTGGAAATAAAACCGTATATCGTCTCTATAATAAGAAAACCGGAAAAATCAGAGCAGATCTTATCTGCCTTGCTGATGAAAAGCTTGATGCAGACCAGAACATGGTTCTCTTTGATCCAATCGATACATGGAAAAAGACAAAAGTTCTCGGCGGAACCTATGAAGTACGCGAACTTCTCGTTCCTGTCATCAGAGAAGGTAAACGGGTCTATGAATCTCCATCTGTTATGGAACTTCGCGAATACTGCCAGAAAGAGCAGAATACTCTCTGGGATGAATCCAGACGTTTCGTAAATCCTCAGAAAGTATATGTAGACCTTTCTCAGAAACTCTGGGATCTGAAAAAAGATCTTCTGGAAGAAATGAGTGAGAAAGCTCTCGACTGAGCATAAACTCAGATTAAGAGTAACAAAACAGACAAGTCCCCGGCTCCAACCGCAAAAATCAACAGGCAGTTGAAGCCGGGGACTTACTTTTTGATTCAGTTAAAACATATGCTGACATCACAAATTTCGCTTTTAGTCCCAACTCTCATATTCGGTCCAAAAAGCCCTACACCGGATGTAACGATATTATGCATATTTCCTTTTTTCAGATAACCACAGGGATTTTCCCAGAAGAATCTGATCACAATATTTCCCGGAAATACCTGTCCGTCATGGGTATGTCCGCAGAGATCTACGTCCACACCTGTATCCGCCAGTTCCTGAAGTTCTCTCGGCTCATGATCGATAACCAACACTGGCAGTGACACATCCATACCCTCTGTGATTTCCTGCGGAGTCTTTCGTTTATCAATCCCCCGTCCCGGACGCTCATAATCCGGTCTTCCATACAAATAAAAAGAATCATCAATGAGCACATACTCATCTCTCAGAAGCGTAATCCCCGCTTTCTCCAGAAACTCATCCATCTCCGGGGTACTCTCTTTCTTTTCCTTACTGCCAAAGGTGAAGCCTGCCAGGATCTTTTCCTGAATATCATGATTTCCGTAACATGCATACACACCATACTTCGACCGAATTCCTCTCAATATCTCTGCCAGTTTTTCCGGATCATCCAGTGCCTCATATTCATTGTCAAAAATATCTCCTGCCACTACCACCAAATCCGGATTCTGCTCATTGATCTTCTCTGTCATCTGCTCCATCTGCTTGCATCCAATATTATATCCCAGATGAAGATCTGCGATCAGAACCACATTTAATTCCTTCATATTTCCTGCCTTTTTATCAACAGAAATATTGTACTTCGTTGTATGTATATTTCCGGCACTGAGCACTCCGTAAATACTGACTGTTGAAATGATCACCGCACAGACAGCTCCCACAACAGCAGTTCCCATATTACTGAAAAGCAATTCTCTCCCCGGAAAGGCAAAATTTCTAAGAGGATATTTCAGTAACAGTCTCAATCCATCCGCGATTCCCAGAGTCATAAGTGTATACATCAAAACACCGAGCCAGTAATTACTCAGAAGCTTCATAAATCTCCTGAATCCTGATGCAGGTGCCATAAATGCGATCAGTATACTAAACACTACAAATAAATATACAAGTCCAATCCCCCTGCACACCCACACATTCCGAAAAACCGTATGCAGTACCTGAAACCAGTGCAGGCTGCGAAGCAGGATATACACGCATACCAACAGATAAAACGGTGCCAGATATATTGCAGCCATATAATATGTCTCCTTTCCAACTCTCATTGCCATAACAATTTTATTACTATAACAATTCCAGAAAATCATAACTGCTTCTTATTATACAAAAAAGAATCCTCAGCCGCCACTATAAGCTGCTGAAGATTCTATTAATTTTACTGTTCCATCTGTCTTCCCAGAAATCCGCTTGCTGTTCTGATGAGCATCTTCTCTGATTCACCCATCACATCTCTTTCATTCTTTCCCAGTAAAAGAACCGAACCTACTGTATCTCCTGCACTGATAATAGGCTGCATGATCTGGGAATACAAAGGTTCTCTCTGTTCCTGAGTCACAGGTATCCTGCCTCTGTCATTTCCGTTGGCAAACACAGAGCTTCTCTCCGTAATTGCATCTTCCAGAGCTTTGCTGATAGGTTTTCCCATATATTCCCTGCTTCCCTGTCCCGCAGCAGCCACTACCTGATCGTGATCTGTGATACACGCTACCATCCCGCTTGACTGCGCCAGCGCCTCTGCATATTCCTTTGCAAAAACATTCAGTTCTCCGATAGGGGAATACTTTTTCAGAATAATCTCCCCCTCCCGGTCAGTAAAAATCTCCAGTGGTGTCCCCTCTTTTATCCGCAGCGTTTTTCTGATCTCCTTAGGAATGACCACACGCCCCAGATCATCTATGCGCCGAACAATTCCTGTCGCTTTCATGCACTTTTCTTCCTCCTGTTTTTCCTTTTATCGAAGTTTACTGTCTTTGTACCCTTCAGTTTCCATATCATGTGTTGTATGGTTATTATGTGGAAAAACAGGGAGAATATACATTTCTGTATTTACAAAAAATGCCATTTAACTGCAATCAAGCGGTTATTTCCCGGAAAGTAATTCCATCAGTTCCTCTTTTGTGAAGCTGCCTCCGTTAAGCCCTTCGCCCTCCAGGATCTGATCTGCCAGTTCACGTTTCTTTTCCTGCAGTTTCAAAATATTTTCTTCAATCGTATCCTTCACGATCAGCTTGTATACATTCACTACATTCTTCTGACCAATTCTGTGTGCTCTGTCCGTTGCCTGATTCTGCACTGCCAGATTCCACCATGGGTCAAAATGGATTACAATATCTGCTGCCGTCAGATTCAGACCGGTTCCTCCTGCCTTCAGAGAAATACAGAATACCTGTGTGTTATCTGTGTTAAAGTTCTCTACCATCTGTGCACGCTTCTCCTTACTTGTAGAACCAGTCAGCATATAGTAACTGATCTTCTCCTCTTCAAGGCGCTTCGCAAGATGGTCAAGCATTGTCGTAAACTGCGAAAACAACAGAATCTTATGTCCGCTCTCCACTGCATTACTGATCATATTCAGGCACATATCCACTTTTGCAGAATCAGCTTTATAATCTGCAAAAATAAGAGACGGATCACAACAGATCTGGCGCAATTTTGTCAGCTCTGCCAGAATTGTAATCTTTGAGGTCTTAAATTCTTCTTCGGACTGCTTATCCAGCATCAGCATCATCCGTTTCACATGTGCATCATAAAGCTTCTGCTGCTCTCCTGTTAGCTGTACAAACATATTCTCTTCCAGCTTATCCGGCAGATCTGTAAGCACTTCCTTCTTCAATCTTCGGAGTACAAACGGCCGGATCATTTTCTGCAGACGTTTCATTGCATCTTCATCTGAATTCTGAACTGCCGGAATTTCAACTTCTTCCCTGAACTTCTTATAACTGTAAAGGAAACCGGGCATCAGATAATCAAATATACTCCACAATTCACTCAGGCGGTTTTCCACCGGAGTTCCTGTAAGAGCCAGCCTGAAGTCTGCCTGAACCTCTTTTACTGCTTTCGCAGCCTGAGTGTTTGCATTCTTGATATACTGAGCTTCATCAATAATCTCACATCTGAACTTATATCCTTCATATTCGCTGATATCCCTTTTCAGCAAATCATAGGAAGTCAGAAGAATATCCTCAGAATCTGCTTCTGCCAGGATCTGTCTTCTCTCTGCTGCAGTCCCTGTCACCATCTTTGCTGTAAGCTCCGGTGCAAAACGTTGAATTTCACTGCTCCAGTTATATACCAATGATGCAGGAGCTATAATTAATGTATTTCTTTGCAGCTTTCCAGTTTGTCCATCTGCCTTCTTTCCATCAGCTTTCTGCGCCTCTGCTGCCTTGCACGCCTGTTCCACTGTCTCAATTTCACTCTGCATATTTAACATTGCAGTTTCTTTTACTGCTATATTTTCAACAACAGTATTCCTTCTTTCCAGAAATTCTGACAGTAGAAATGCAATCACCTGCAACGTTTTTCCAAGTCCCATATCATCTGCAAGTATTCCGCCGAATCCATTATAATTCAATGTCTTAATCCACAGAAATCCCCGTTTCTGATACTCCCGCAGAACTTTATCCAGGCTCTCCGGCACCTCAAAATCATTATCCTCAATGGTCTTCATATTTCTTACCAGCGACTTAAAAGATTTATCCTTTACTGCCGAAACAACCGGATTCTCTTTCAACTGTGCATCCAAATACAACGCACGGTACTTCTGTACTTCAATCTTATCCTGCTTCATCTGCTTATCCGTCAGCTGAAGCCCTGCCCTGAGTTCTTCCACTGTATCCAGACCCGAGTCTGCTGCATTTACAAAAGCTCCGTTTTTCAGACGATAGAACTTTTTCTTCTTATTATATCTGGAAAGAATGTCAATCAGTTCTTCCTTTGAAATATCTCCTGCTGTCATACTCAGCTCCAGCAGATTTCCACTCAGGGAAACACCTACTGTAACCTTTGGCGAATTCCGGACTTCAATCCGTCTCAGCGCATCAGAAATAAATACTTCTCCCACTGCCTGCAGTGCCTGAATTCCTTCTGTCAGAAATTCATATTCCATCTCTTCATCATCCGCAATTACCGCACACTGTTCAAATGGATTAAAAGCATTCGAATATTTATGAATCACATTTCTGACAACTGTTTCTCTATTCATATCCCTTGCTGCAATATCGTCCGTTGTATATAAAGAAAATTCCCTGTCTCCATACTTAACAGTCGCCTTACATGTAACCATATTTTCCTGCGGTGCATCCAGATAAAATCGAAACTCCGGTTTAACCATTCCATAATTTTCCGGATGAAATTCAACCATTCTGCATTTAAAAAACTTCTGGATCACCGGTAAAAGTTCCTGACAGAATGCCGGTACATCTTTATTTTCTATAAACGCTTTCTCACCGGGGATCAAAGACAAACTGTCCAGAAAATCCTTAACAGGTAAAAGCTCTTCTACATTCTCAATATAAATCTTTTTATCATAAAAGCAAATTTTATACTGTTCCGTATTTGCCGCACACGTAAATTTGCTTACCTTCAGTTCAATTCCCTGCTTTGCACCTGTTATGGTCATTTTTCTCGGAAGATGTTCTCTGGTTATTTCCCAGGTTGTGTTTCTGGTTCCTATGGATTCTCCCTGCAATGTCTTTCCTTCCATCAAAAGCAAAAATTCTGCCAGTTCATTTCCTGACAGCTCCAGATGCCTTACCTTTTCCAGAGTTCCCATATAGTATCCATAATAGGAAGAGGATCTGTGAAATTGCCTGTTGTTGTCTGCCCATTTACAGATAAATTTCGCAAGCGGTCTGGATTCCTCGGCAAAGGATTCTATTGTATGGACAAACTGAAGATTTTTCCCATATTTATAATCATCCTGATTTGCTATATGAACATCAAAGGAAAATGCATCCTTCAGTACGTACATTTTATTAATTCCTATTTTAAATTCTACTGTAAATGTTCTTCCGTCAAAATTAAAATATGGTTCCAGCCTTACTTTTCCATAAGTGCTTCCCTGAATCAGTGGAAGAGACTTCGCAACTGCCTGCTTCTGCAATAATGAAGCCAATTCCGGCGTGGTATGCATCTGCACTCCTTTTCTGATCGTATGGGTCAGACCACCTTTTACAATTTTTTCTACAGATTGTCCGTAATCATAACTATCCATATCATTTTCATAATCATTATATTGCAGAAGAACCGCTACACAATGTTTACAAAGTCCACCATATTCTGCATATGCCCGACATTCACAATAGCAGGTATCAACTTCATCATTCTCTGTATCGATTGATACATCTACTTCATAGATATTTCTTCCACTGCCTTTTACAGATGCAACAATTTCATCAGACGCACCCATATTTTTTACATCCATATCCAAAACTTTTCCTGTTGCATAAAGTTCTGCACCTTTACTGTATGATGAAGAATTTGCCATATATCTGATCTGAGTTTTTGAAATCATATTTCTATACCTTTCCTGATACAATTAAAAACTTTTTGTATCATTTTCCCGGTTAAACCTGAGTAAAAAAGAATCCCTTCACCAGGCAGTCTCAATCTCTGCTTAAAGTGAAGGGATTTCCTCATCCATCGTTATTTATTTTACACGATAACCTTCGCAACTACAAGACCATAAACTTTAAGTTTATCACTGCCATTGCCATAAATCCAGCTGATCTCGCCTTCCGGTACGGGAATGCTTACAGCTTCTGTTCCGAAATTCTGATAAATATAATATTTCTCATTTTCATTCTCTCTCACTGTGATCTCCAGTGCATCCGGGATTTCTTCTTTGATTCCGCAGGAAACGCCGCTGTCTTTGAGCACTTTTTCAAGGAAGTCTCCATAGAATTCTTTATCAGCATCTGCTGCCACATACCATGCCTTACCTTTGCCATATTCATTCACTGTCAGGCAGGAATAGCCTTCATAGAAATCACTTCCGTAGGTCATTAAAGTACGTGCTCCGCGAAGCTCCACAAGGTCGCACAGATATTTACATGTATAAGTCTTATCCAGTCCAAGTTCATTGCCAGCCACAGGAACAAAAGAATTTTCTTCCCAGTCATAAAGGCCGTCAATTTCTGTGCTTCTGATTCCCAGTACATCCATCAGTCCATGTGGTGTTCCTTCCAGATAACACCTGTCTGTATCATCTGCAATTCCGGACCAGTAACTTGTGATCAATGTACCGCCGTTTTCCACGAACGCACGAACCTTTTTGGCAAAACCTTCCTTGAACATATAAACCATTGGAAGAGCCAGTACTTTATATTTATCCAGTTCACAGGTCATATCGATCACATCCACATTGACGCCTTGCTTACGGAAACCTCTGTAGAATTTCAGCATTGCTTCCAGATAATGAAGCCCTTTATTTCTGGGTCCCTGGCTGTCCTCCATTGCCCACTGGCTGTCCCAGTCATAAAGCATGGCAACCGAGCTGTTCACAGTTGTTCCTGCCAGTTCTTTTAACTCTTTCAGAACTTCTCCAACCCTGGAAACTTCTTTAAACACTCTTGTATCATTTCCACCGTAATGATCGATCACTGCTCCGTGGAACTTCTCAGAAGCACCTCTGCTCTGGCGAATCTGGAAATAGAGAGCACCTTCTCCGCCATGTGCAATTGCCTGCATGGACTGTGCAAAAAGCATTCCCGGTTTCTTTAATTTGCTCACACTCTGCCAGTTTGTAGAAGTCGGGCAGGATTCCATCTGGAAGAACGGCTTTCCTTTCAGAGAACGCATCAGATCATGGCACATACCATTGTCATAAGCTGTATCGATCACTGCTTCTTTATGCCATGTCGGATAAGTATCCCAGGAAACCACATCAATCTCTTTTGCAATCTTAAAATAATCTAAACCGCCAAAATAATGCATCAGATTAGCAGTAGTCGGAAGTGTGCTTCCTCCCTCTCTCAATGCTGCAATCTCATGATGAATGAAATTCGCTGTCTGATGAGTAACAAATCGTTTCCAGTCCAGATTCAGTGCATGAAGCTGTGTCTCACCAATCTTAGACGGACTCTCGATCTGGTCAAAGCTGTTATAAGTATGACTCCAGAAAGTGGTGCACCACTTATCATTCAGATTTTCAATAGTCTGATATTTCTCTTTCAGCCAGTTACGAAATGCTTCCTGGCACAGCGGACAATGACATTCTCCGCCATACTCATTGGAAATATGCCACAGGATCACACCCGGATGTGTGGCAACCTCCTGTGCCAGCTTTTTGTTAATAATATGTACCTTCTCTCTGTAAACAGGAGAAGTATAACAATGATTATGTCTGAATCCAAATAAGGCTCTGTGGCGTGTTTCATCTACACGAAGTACCTCCGGATACTTGTCTGCCATCCATTTGGGTCTTGCACCTGACGGTGTAGCCAGAATTGTAGAAATTCCTCTTTTATAAAGCTTATCAATGATTTCCTGCAGCCATTCAAAATGAAATACACCTTCTTCCGGTTCCAGTGTAGACCAGGAAAAAATCCCAAGGCTTACTACATTACAGCCAGACTCCTCCAGCATATCAATATCTTTTGCCAGAATATCCGGCCTCTTTAACCACTGTTCCGGGTTGTAATCACCGCCATGGAGCAGTTTATCTGTTCTAAAGTCCATACTTGTTCTGCCACTCCAAATGTGTTTAAATATACCCAAACACATCGAGAAATTGAAGTCCTTACGAATACTTCTTACTGCTTCATTGTGTATGTTTTGACGATTGCAGGCAATACGCTACTCACAGGTTCTTGTACACTCCACAGTCGTTAATTCCCGAAATAGCCTTCGGTACATACTTACATTTGCTTTTAATCATGCAATCCTGTAAGTTTTAGCATCTTTTAAATTAAGTGCCGCATTGAGATCCCTGTCTGCAACATAGCCACATTCACATCTGTAAATTCTATCTGAAAGCTTTAAGTTTTTCCTGACAGAACCACAATGGTGACAGGTCTTTGAAGACGGATAAAATCTATCTGCTACCCTTAATTCAATGCCGTTTTCATCACACTTGGCTTTAAGCCTTGTTCTAAATTCATAAAACTTCTGAGATGCAACAGCTTTTGAAAGACACCTGTTTTTCATCATTCCTTTTACATTTAAATCTTCAATCGTTATGTAAGACGGTTTGGTTTTCACTATCTCAGCGATTGTCTTGTTAATGTAATCCGTACGGATATTATCCATTTTATGATGAAGTTTTTGTACCTTAAGCCTTTGTTTCTGTATATTTGCTCTTTGAGTGGACTCTCCTTTCTTTAAATTTTCATACTTTCGGGAAAGACTTCTCTGTTCCCGGATCAGTTGTTTTTCAAGTTTCTTTAATCCTGCCGATTTGTTGATGTTCCTGTATGTCTTTCCATTTGAGACAATGGCAAGATCTTTTAGTCCAAGGTCTATACCGATTCCCTCGTTTGAGTTATTGTCGATATTGACATCAGGGATCTCTACAAGAACAGAAACATAAAATCTGCCAGCCTTAACAGACACTGTACCACTTCTGATCATATATCCATCCTTTGTTGTTGGGATATATCCTTTTTCTTTGATACGGACCCAGCCCAGAGTTGGGATCTTAAGTCTGTGCCTTTCGCATTGACAATCCTTTGGGTTATTTCTAACGAAATACATTTTTACATCTGATTTACCTTTCTTTTTAAATTTAGGAAAATCACTCTGATGTTTAAAAAATCTTGTAAAAGCAGTACATCCGTCTTCGATGGATCTTTTCACGGCTTTTGAATACGCTTCCTTAATCCATGCTTTATCAGGATTATTTGGAATGTATTCATTGTTAAGCCATACACGAAAGCCCTTACCAGTCATAAACTTTTCACCTTTATCATACAAGGCTTTGTTGTGACAAAGGTAGAAGTTATAGACATATCGGCAAGTGCCTATCGTCTTGTGAATCCTGATTTTCTGCTCCGGTGTGGGATTGATTTCCGTCTTGAAGCTCTTTAACAATTTCTTCATCCCTCTCTATTTGTTTTTTATACTTACGGAGTCCATACAACCTGCAGGAGAACACATGAAGAATAGAAACAATATCCTGCACGAGTTCTTCTTGTGGTGATAGTTCTTCCTTGTTTACTATCACTATGGTCGTATGAAACTTCATGCAGAATTTTTCAAACCAATCATAGCCAAATCTGATAAATCTATCTTTGTGCGTTATGATTATGGTTTTGATTTTTTGTTCCATTACTTCATCCAATCATTTATTCCACTTCTTACGATTGTAATTCAGACCACTTCCATATTCTTCCATACATTGGTCTACAATAATGCCTCTGGCATTACAGAATTGACGTAAAAACGATACTTGATTCTCTAAATCATCCTTTTGATTCTTTGTAGAAACTCTTGCATAAATAACTACTTGGCGTATATCATTTTGGGTTTTTATGCCTTTAAATTGAAGATATTGGTCGTAAGTATAATAACGCCTATCCGTTGGAGTCCGATTTGCCTCTAGAATTCCTTCCCTGTCCCAACGCTGTAATGTTTTCACAGAAACACCTATTAATTCAGCAAAATCTTTTGGTTTATAATTCGTGATATTTGACGTGTTCATAATAATACCTCCATAGGTATATTTAAACACATTTAACCATATTAAGCAATATATTTAGTTACTTATAAATTTCTCCTTTTATGATTCCCATTAGAAAAAGCCTGGTAATATGCAAGTCTGCGAAGCAGACATTTTCATTTTCGAATCTCTGCACAATTATTTCATTCTTCTTTTTTATTTACAAGGGATTTTCCTTGTAAATAGAAAAGAAGGGTGCACTGAATAAATCAGAACACCCTTGTTCCAGTCAAATTAGTTTGCATTTTCAGCATCCGCTCATGACGAAGTCACAAGTGCTCTGCTTTTTCATAAAAGCCTTTCTTTTATATGATAGCAGTGCCACCTTTATTTGTCAACCGCACGGTTTTCATTTTTTATCATTCCAGCCCCAGCGGACTTCTCACATACTGGAATCCGGCTGACCATGCTTCTCCTGTCATAACTCCGTTCTGGCTTGAGGAGCAGTGTACGACCAGCAGGCTTCCGTTGTCATTGACTCCGACTACGATGCCGACGTGGTTGTCGTCTCCTGCACTTGCCGGATGATAAAAGACAAGATCACCAGGTCTGGCACTCTGGCTGTCCACCATCTCGCTTGCATTCCATTGTGTTGTGGTATGATTTCCGATACCGGCATCCTTGCCGCCAAGTCCGTTATAGTAAGACCATGCAACAAATCCACTGCAGTCCAGACCATAGGAACGCACCGTGCCACTGCTCTTGCTGCCCTCTGCGGACACGGTCATCGGAGTTCCCCAGCTGTGATCCCAGCCGATTGCATAGGACTTGCCGCCCCAGAAATAGCCGACTTTTCCGATCAGGCTGCACGCTGCTGCCACGATGGAAACACGTTCTTCACTGACATCGCTGCCTGCCTCGGAACGCACAAATCCTTTGGATGCCGTAACGATTGCACAGAGCTGTCTGCATTTTGTGGACGTGTATTTCTCCAGTATAGCTGTCTGCTCTTCATCTGCACCGTAAAGTGCTATGTAATCCTGAACCGACAGTGCACGGTATTCTTTTGCATCTGTTTCTGCCACTTTTTTTGTTTCTGTTGATTCTTCCGCATCGGCTGCTTT
>OHJQ01001287.1_pt1 | contig 12566 bp, 10 predicted proteins | sample 1568601 | NCBI WGS metagenome assembly OHJQ01 (sample SAMEA3879599, study PRJEB24766) | human gut metagenome | biome: human-associated habitat; feature: feces | place: USA | collected 1985/1987 | reverse complement strand
GTAGAGAAAATTTTTGGAAAATAGAAAATAACAGGAAGATAATAGACAGGAGAACAGTATGAAGAAAAAAATATTATCAGTATTACTTGCAACTACAATGATATTTGGGCTTGTGGCATGTGGCTCCGGAAAAGACGGCTCAGGCGATACATCTGCAAAGGGCGGTGATGACGGACTTATCAAGGTGGGAATCATCAATAATGATCCTAATGAGTCAGGATATCGTACTGCAAATGATAAAGATATGAAGAATACATTTACTAAGGAAAACGGATATGACGCTTCTTTTGCATATAGCTTAAAGAATGATGAGCAGATTACAGCAGCACAGAAGTTCATCCAGGACGGTGTTGATTACCTTCTTCTTTCTGCAGCTGATACATCAGGCTGGGATTCAGTGCTTAAGGACGCACAGGATGCAGGAACACAGGTTATTCTCTTCGACCGTACAATTGATGCAGATGAGAGTCTCTATGTAGCCTCAATCGTATCTGATATGAATAAAGAAGGCGAAACAGCATGTGAGTGGTTAAAGAATCAGAACCTGGCTGAGTATAATATCATACATATCCAGGGTGTTATGGGTTCGGCAGCACAGAAAGGTCGTTCAGGAGCACTTACAGATACGGCTGATAAAGAGGGCTGGAACATAGTAACAGAGCAGACCGCAGAGTGGAACGCTGAGAAAGCACAGCAGATTGTTCAGTCAGTTATCGACAGCGGAGAGAAATTCAACGTAATCTATGCTGAGAATGATGACATGGCAAAGGGTGCCGTAGCAGCTCTTGACAAAGCAAATATCTCACATGGTGTAGGCAAAGACGTGGTAGTTATGGGATTTGACTGCAATCAGTGGGCACTTACAGAACTCTTGAATCAGAACTGGAACTATGATGGACAGTGTAACCCATTCCAGGCTTCATACATTGCAGATGTAATAGAAAAGCTTGAGAAGGGTGAGAAAATTTCAGAGAAAACTATCATCATGGACGAGAAAGGCTTTGATGCAACAACAATCAAACAGGCTGACGTTGACCAGTATGGTATCTAAATGACAGTTTACGGTGCAGCGTAGATTAAGTACGCTGCACCGTATTTTTAAATAATGCTTGCTGTATAGGAAATAATGGGTGCTTTCCTATGCAGCAAGGCAGGATTAAACGACAAGGGGGAATGAGCTGGTGAAAGATAATATAGTACTTGAAATGAAAAACATACACAAGAATTTTACCGGAGTAAAGGCATTGCAGGCAGTAAATTTCACTCTCAGAGAGGGCGAGATACATGCGCTTATGGGAGAAAATGGGGCAGGAAAATCAACGCTTATAAAGTGTCTTACAGGCGTGTATGAGAAGGATGGAGGAGATATTTTCCTTAAGGGACAGGATAAGGCGGTAGTGATAAGATCACCGCAGGATGCACAAAATTTAGGAATTTCCACTGTGTATCAGGAAATTACACTGTGTCCGAACCTTTCAGTAGCGGAAAATATGTTTATCGGACGTACAAAAGGTGTGGGACAGAACTGGAAAAAGATGAATGCTGATGCGAATAAAATACTTAAATCACTTGACATTCCGGCAAAGGCAACACAGCAGCTCTCAAGCTGTTCAATCGCCATACAGCAGATGGTTGCAATAGCAAGGGCTGTGGATATGGATTGTAAGGTACTTATCCTTGATGAGCCTACATCATCACTCGATGAGCAGGAGGTTAAGAAGCTGTTCGGACTCATGAGAGATCTTAGGAGCAGAGGTGTAGGAATTATTTTCGTAACACATTTCCTTGATCAGGTATATGAGGTGTGCGACAGGATAACTGTTTTAAGAGACGGAAAGCTTGTAGGAGAATATCTGATAAAGGATCTTCCAAGAGTAAAGCTTGTAGCAAAAATGCTTGGCAAAGAGCTTGATGATGAGGCTGCCATAAAAGATGATACACAGGTATATGCGGCAGATGAGTCGATACCTCCGGTAATAGAGGCAGAAGGACTTTATAGTAATGCAGGCATCAAGCCTTTTGATTTCAATATCAGAAAAGGAGAGGTAAATGGTTTTACCGGACTTCTTGGATCCGGAAGAAGTGAATGTGTAAGGGCTATATTCGGTGCTGACCGTATACTTGGAGGCAAGATCAAAAAGAATGGCAAGGAGATAAAGATAAACAAGCCGCTGGATGCCATGAAAAACGGTATAGCATATCTGCCTGAGGACAGAAAGGTAGATGGTATAGTAGGCGATTTGTCAGTGAGGGACAATATCATTTTGGCGGCGCAGGTGTTGAGAGGATTCTTCAGACCATTTTCAAAGACACAGGCTAATAAATTTGCAGAGGAATATATCAAGCTGCTCGAGATAAAGACGGCATCGGCAGATACACCGATAAAATCACTGTCAGGAGGAAATCAGCAGAAGGTAATACTTGCCAGATGGCTGCTGACGCATCCTGAGTATCTGATACTTGACGAGCCTACCAGAGGTATTGATATAGGAACTAAGATAGAGATACAGAAGCTTGTATTAAAGCTTGCATCTGAGGGAATGAGCGTGACATTTATTTCGTCAGAGACAGACGAGATGCTTCGCACATGCTCGAGACTTATTGTAATGCGAGACCGCAAAAAGGTTGGAGAAATCTCAGGTGATGAGCTTACTCAGAAGAATATCATGGATACAATTGCCGGAGGTGACGATAAATAATGCAGAAAACAGGTATAAAAACAAAAAGAAGCATAGCTGATATGCTGAGTGGAAAGCAGATACTTATTCCAATAGCAGCACTTTTGCTTTTGGCTGTGTTTAATCTGATAGTAGATCCGTCGTTTTATAAAATATCACTTGATGTAAACAGCGCAGGAAACCATGTATTGTCAGGTTATCTTATCACGATACTTGACTATGGTTCAGAGCTTGCGATTCTTGCAATAGGAATGACACTTGTAACAGCTGCTTCCGGTGGACAGGATATCAGTGTGGGTGCAGGAATAGCAATCGCAGGATCAGTTATCCTTCGTGTATTATGCGGCACCAACTCAAGGCCTGATCAGCTTCAGGCACCTATCATCGTGGCTTTTCTTGTGGCATGCGTAGCCGGAATGCTCTGTGGTGCATTTAATGGTATACTTGTATCAATTTTTAAGATACAGCCTATGGTTGCAACACTTATACTCTACACAGCCGGTCGATCAATAGCTGCATGGATTAACAACAATGAGCTTCCGGTAATAAGTGATCCTTCGTTTGGATATTTCGGAGGCTTCATTCCGGGAATACCAATTCCGACGCCATTTTTTATTGCAGTAGCCTGCATGGTTGTTATGGCGCTTATCATGAAGTTTACAAATCTCAGACTTTACACACAGGCAGTTGGTATTAACGAGAAATCAGCAAGACTTAATGGTATCAATCCTACATTTATCAAGTTCTTAAGCTTTGTTATACTCGGTGTGTTTGTTGCAGTAGCCGGACTTATCAAGGTAAGCCGTATTTCTTCAATCAACTACTCAGTAATAGCAAAGGATATAGAGATGGATGCAATCCTTGCTGTAGCACTCGGAGGAAACTCATTAAGTGGAGGAAAATTCAACATGGCGGCATCAATACTTGGTGCATATGTTATCCAGTTTCTTACCACTACACTTTACAAATTCAATGTAAAATCAGACGCAATTTCAGCTTACAAGGCTGTAGTAGTAATTATTCTTGTAGTAATAAGCGCACCTGTTGTCAGAGAAAAATTTGCTTCATTTTCACAAAAGATGAAGGTTCGCACAAAGGAGGTTGGTTAGAATGGCAGCAACAAAAAAGAAAAAGGCAGCACTTTCAGATGCTAACCTGCTTTTAACGATTACAATAGTAGTATTTTTCCTGATGTATATTGGGGCAATGATATTTGAGGGAGGCGGTTTCTTAAAGCCGCAGACATTTTTTAACATTTTAAATGCAAACGGAGCACTTGTAATTACAGCATGTGGACTGAGCCTTGTAATGATTACAGGAAGTATAGATATTTCAGTCGGAGGTGTTGTAGCACTTGTAAGTATGAGCTGTGCAGTATATCTTGATTTCATGGGTGGAAACGTATTTGTTTCACTGCTAATAGCTCTTGGTATAGGACTTGCATTTGGTCTGGTACAGGGATTTCTTATTGCATATCTTGATATCCAGCCGTTCATCGTAACCCTTGCCGGTATGTTCTTTGCAAGAGGAATGACTACTATTGTACATACAGATCCTTTTAACGTAGCAAATGAGTCATTTGTAAAATTAAAGGATACACGAGTTATTGTACCGGGAATGGGCTCAGTAAACAGAATCGGCAAATATGTGGATGCATATGTTGAGATAGGAGTAGTTGTAGCAATAATTATCGTAGTGATTATGTTTGTGATGTTAAAATGGACAAAGCTCGGACGTTCCTTCTATGCAGTAGGCGGAAACAGACAGAGTGCACTGATGCTTGGTATCAATGTAAAGAGAACCAGATTTATTGCACATCTTTTAAGCGGACTGCTCGCAGGAATCGCAGGATATGTTTATTTCCTCCATGTGGGTTCAGGTGCAGCATCCCATGCTACAGGAATGGAGATGAATGCAATTGCATCATCCATCATTGGTGGCACACTCCTGACAGGTGGTGTAGGAAACATCATTGGAACATTCTTTGGAGTTCTTTCACTTAGTACTATCCAGAACATTGTATCATCGGCAGGACTTGATCAGGCATGGTGGACAGGAATTACAATCGCGGCAATGCTGTGCATATTCCTGGTAGTACAGAGTATTGTGCTGGCTCGTAAGAAAAAATAAATATTATTACAGTGTTTGGGGCGCAGCTTTATGGCTGCGCTCTTTTTGTGTCTAAGTGTGGCTAATTAGAGCAGGATATGGTATACTAAACAATAGTATTTTGCAATCGTTATAATCTAATGACGAATGCAATAATTACAAATAGGAGATACAATATGGCAGCGAAAACGCGTTCAATCCGCTGGGACAAGCTGGACAACACAGCAAATCTGTTCCCTAGTATAGCGGGGGAGAGCATGACAAATGTATATAGGATCTCAGTCACCTTAACTGATGAGATTGACAGTGAAAAGCTGCAGGAGGCACTGGATATAGTGCTTCCGAAGTTTGGTCTGTTTAATGTGAGACTCAGGATGGGAGTATTCTGGAACTATTTTGAGGAAAATGGAAAAAAAGCACCAAAGGTGCATGAGGAAAATACATTTCCGTGCAGATTTATAAGACCGAACAAGAATCACAGCTATCTTTTCAGGGTGACATACTATAAGAACAGAATAAATCTTGAGGTATTTCATGTGTTGACAGATGGCATGGGCGGCATCAATTTCCTTAGGGAGCTCACCTATCAGTATCTGCGTCTCACACATCCGGAGATTGCAAAGCTAAAGGGCGATTCATTGACGCAGGGCACATCCTTAAATAGAGAGGACAGCTTTGTAAAGAACTACAAATCAAGTAAGCCAAGTGGCTTTAACAGGCAGAAGGCGTATCTTTTAAAGCTGGAAAAGGTACCTGATGGAGAGTTTGGGCTGATACATGGCATGATGCCTGTATCACAGCTGAAGCAGGTCTGCCACCGCTATGGAGTTTCCATAAATGATTATCTGGTAGCATGCTTTGTGTGGAGTGTGTATCAGGAGTGTTTTCACGGCATGCCAAACGATATGCCTGTCAGGGTTGCGGTTCCTGTGAATCTTCGTCCTTATTTTGACTCCGTGACCACAAAGAACTTTTTTGTTATGATATCTGCTGAGTTCAGACCGCAAAACAGCTCCTACACATTTGAGGAGGTGCTTAGAATAGTGACGGATTCCATCAATTCACAGATTTCGAAGGAGCATCTGGAGGATCTTTTCTCATACAGTGTGTCAAATCAGAAAAATATCCTGATGAGACCGGTGCCTCTTTTTATAAAAAATCTGGCAATGAAGGCGGTCTATACGCAGTCGGCACTGGCAAACACCACCACTATCACCAATATTGGAAATATAAAGGTGGAGCCGGAATACGAGCCGTATATAACAGGCTTTTATTCCTTTATACCAATGTCCAAGGGACAGCCTATGAAGGGCACCATATGCTCCTACAAGGACACGCTGGTGTTTACTTTTTCATCTATTCTGGCCGATACGATGATTCAGAGAAGTTTTTTTAAGAAGCTTGTAAATGACGGAGTGGAAGTGACAATTGAGACAAATGGAGAGTATTATGACTAAATGCATGAAATGCGGTGTGTATATTGCAGACAATACAGATAAATGCCCGCTCTGCCAGCAGGTTGTGGCACCGGTTGAACTGTCATCGGACAATCATCAGGGCACTGAAGGGGTTTTTGAACAGCATAATGATGTGCCGGATAAGTGCGTAAACGATACAGATAGTGCAGCAAAGAGGGCAGATAGTACAGCAAGCCATGACAACGGTACGAGATATCCTGACGTCAAGGGCGCATCAAGAAAATACAGATTGCTGGAAAATATCATATTGTTTCTGTCTATAGTAGGACAGATTGTGCTGACAACTGTTGATTACATGACAGACAATGAGATAAACTGGAGCTTTATAGTGCTTCTTGTTGTAATCTATGCGAATGTGACGCTGCGTCTGGCAATAGTCGGAAGAAACGGATATATATTTAAAATTGTAAGCACATTTGTGTTCACGGTGCTGTTTCTCGAGGGTATAGACCTGCTCACAGGAGCCAGTGGCTGGGCACTTACATTTGTTTTCCCAAGTGCCATACTGGCGATGGTTCTTGCAACAATTATACTTATGATAGTAAACATAAGAAACTGGCAGAGCTACATGATGATGCAGCTTTTTCTTGTGCTGATGAGCGTGATTGCGATGATACTTGTGGCAGTCAAGGTCATATGGTTCCCATATCTGGCAATGGGAGCGATGGGCGCATCGCTGTTTTTGTTTCTCGGAACACTGATTATCGGTGACAAAAGAGCCAGAACAGAGCTGAAACGGAGATTTCATATATGATAGGCTTTCATGGAATAGGAAATTCGCATATGTTTGAGGATGAGGAGATGGGAAACTACCATCCGGAAATTGAAAACGGCGATAGTAATGGTGATAATGAAACTGGAATAATAGGAGCTTTGGGTAATAAGCTTGAAAAGACATTTAAGAACTCATTATCTGCCATGAAAAGTGAGCATGTGGAAAAAGTCCATAGCAATGCAGCTGTGGCAGATGAAGAAGTCAGTATGCAGGGAAAAATACTTGCTAATCTGATGGGACATATCACAAATGACCTTGCAATCGGCAAAAAAATAAAATCCGGAGAGCTCAGGAAGCGCATGAAGGAACCTGCATGGCTTGTTCCGGATTGCTTTGTAACAGAGGATATAGATATGGGCGGTTTTACTATGAAGCTTTTATCTTCAAAGGAAAGCCCAAATACAGAGCGTGTGATACTGCAGCTGCATGGTGGTGGATATATGGGGGCAGTGCGCAATGCATACTATGTATTTGCAGGCCTTTATAATGAGGTAAGTGAGGGCTGCTCAGTGCTCACGCCTGACTATCGCGTGGCGCCGGAGCACCCGTATCCGGCAGCACTTGAGGATGCCATAGCCTGCTATAAATGGCTCTTGTCACAGGGCTGGTTTGGCTCGCAGATTGTGCTGGCAGGAGACTCAGCGGGCGGAGGCCTTGCAATGTGCCTCACCATGTATCTTCGTGACCACGACATGCCGCTTCCGGCAGGAATAGTAGCCATGTCACCGTGGACAGACCTCACAGCAGGCGGAGAGTCATATGAGACAAACTACGAAAAGGACCCTCTGTTTGGGAACACAAGGGACAGTCTAATCTACGTGAATGACTATCCCGGTGACCACGATAAAATGGATCCATACATATCGCCGCTGTTTGGCGATTTCAGAGGCTTCCCTCCAATGCTCATACAGGCGGGCTCGATAGAGATGCTCTTATCTGACTCGGTCGATGCCGCTGCAAAGGCAAGAAATCAGGGCGTTAAGGTGCGCCTGTCAGTGTATGAAGGCATGTTTCATGTGTTCCAGATGGGATATCTCAATTTCCCGGAGTCCAAGCGTGCATGGGCGGAGGTCAAGCGTTTCCTAAAGGTGATTAAAGAGGAAGAATAGAGGAGAAGCAGATAATGATTACCGGAGAATTAAGAAATAAAATAGATAAAATATGGGAAACATTCTGGACAGGTGGCATCACAAATCCATTAGATGTTATAGAACAGTTTACATATTTACTCTTTATAAAGCAGCTTGACGAAGTTGAGACAACAAAAGAAAACGAGGCAAATTTTCTCGGTGTAGACTATGAGTCTATGTTTCCGGGTGAATGTCAGAAATACCGCTGGAGCAAATTCAAAAATCTCGGTTCAGCAGAGGAAATGTATGAGCTTGTTTTAAATGGAGTGTTTCCGTTTATAAAGAATCTGCATCAGGACGGGGATTCGGCCTATGCCAGATATATGGGAGATGCTATATTCAAGATTCCCACCGCGGCAATGCTGTCAAAAATAGTCGATGGAATAGATAAGCTTGAGCTGGGAGATGAAGATTCTAAGGGAGATTTATACGAGTATCTTCTCTCAAAGGTTGCAACAGCCGGAACTAATGGACAGTTCAGAACACCGCGACACATTATAAAAATGATGGTTGAGCTTGTAAAACCGGCACCGGATGATACAATAATTGATCCGGCAATGGGAAGTGCAGGCTTTCTGATAGAAGCACAGAGCTATCTAAGAGAAAACCATCCGGAGCTTTTCCTTCATCAGGAGAGCCTTCAGCATTTCAATAACACTATGTTTTATGGTAACGATATGGACAGAACCATGCTTCGAATCGGAGCTATGAATATGCTGCTTCATGGTGTGGAAAATCCTAATATTTCGTACAGAGACAGTCTTTCAGAGCAGAATACGGATGTTGAAAAATACAGCTTAGTTCTGGCAAATCCGCCGTTTAAGGGAAGTCTGGACTATGAGGCGGTTTCAGCAGATTTGCTTAAAGTGACAAAGACGAAGAAAACAGAGCTACTTTTCTTAGCACTATTTTTGCGTATACTCAAAAAAGGTGGCAGAGCGGCAGTGATTGTTCCTGATGGAGTATTGTTTGGCAGCAGTAAAGCACATAAACAAATCAGAAAAGAAATCATAGAAAACAATAAGCTCGACGCAGTCATATCAATGCCAAGTGGAGTGTTTAAGCCATACGCAGGAGTGTCAACAGCAATCCTTATTTTTACAAAAACAGGCTCAAGTGATACCGACAAAGTATGGTTTTATGATATGAAAGCTGATGGATTAAGCCTTGATGACAAACGCCAGGAAATCGCAGACAATGATATCCCGGATATTATTGAGAGATTCAATCATCTTGATGCAGAGACTGACAGAAAAAGAACGGATCAGAGCTTCTTTGTTCCGGTTGATGAGATTGTGTCAAATGACTATGACCTTTCAATTAATAAGTACAAGGAAATAGTCTATGAGGCTGTGCAATATGAGCCAACCGATGTGATAATAGGAAAGATTGACGCTCTGGAAAGTGAGATACAGGGTGAACTGGCAGAGCTTAAGAAACTGTTGGATGTGTAAAAGCAAATTCGTGTTTGTAAAATTCTTGATAAATAGAATGCATGTTAGACAAAAAGGCGATTAGATGTTAATATAGTATAAAAGAAGTGCTACCGATAGACGGTCAGCCTGATATATGTATTGATTAAAGATAACCGCCACAGTTTACCAGACCAGGGCGGTTATTTTTGTGTCTTGGAAAGATTAATGGTGTTTATAGCAGGAGTGATGTAGATGAGAGTAAAACTTGAGGATGTTTGTGAGCGTGGCTCATCGAACATAAAACAGTCTGATATAATTAAAATGAGTGGTAATTATCCAATTTATGGTGCGTCAGGATTGGCTGGAAAAGTAAATTTTTATCATCAGGAGCAACCATATGTAGCTGTTGTCAAGGATGGAGCAGGAATAGGCAGAACAACATTGAATCCAGCAAAATCTTCAGTGATAGGAACTATGCAGTATCTAATACCAAAGAAAAATGTATTACCAGAATATTTGTTTTATGTTGTGAGTTATATGCATTTAGAAAAATACTACACTGGAGCAACCATTCCACATATTTATTTTAAAGATTATAAAAATGAAGAATTTAACCTTGATAATATAGAGAAACAATTGGAAATCATAGATGTTTTGGGTAGGTGTAAAAAGGTTATAGAAGCCAGAAAACAAGAGTTAGTTGAATTAGACAGCTTAACGAAAGCCCGATTTGTCGAGATGTTTGGTGATTGTACAAATATGATTTCATTAAGTGAGTTATGTTTAATAATTACGGATGGTACACATCAGTCGCCAAAGTTCCAACATGATGGGATTCCTTTTATTTTGGTATCTAATTTGTCAAAGAATACGGTAACTTATGATACAGATAAATTTATTAGTGCAGAAACATATAAAGAACTTTATAAAAGAACTCCAATTGAAATTGGTGATATTTTGCTTTCGGCAGTAGGTTCATATGGGCATCCAGCAGTTGTAGTTGAAGATAGAAAATTTCTTTTTCAAAGACATATTGCATACTTAAAACCGAAGAGTGATATTTTAAACAGCTATTATATGCACGGTGCGTTGTTGTCGCCTGGTTGTCAGAGGCAAATAGAAGAAAAAGTAAAAGGAATAGCCCAAAAAACATTGAATTTATCTGAAATTAGAAAAATTAGGATCCCAGTTCCATCTTTGGATTTACAAAAACAGTATGCCGACTTCGTCCACCAAGTCAACAAATCAAAAGTTGCAGTTCAGAAAGCATTGGATGAAACACAAATATTGTTTGATAGTTTAATGCAGAAATATTTTGGATAAGAAACGAAGTAGTATAGGAGCCTTTATGGATGTAAATAGTACCTTTGAAAAAACAGGAATAAAATGTAAAGTATTACAGGAAATTATCCAGCTAGCGAAGAAGAATTGTGTTGAAAAAGTAATTCTTTTTGGTTCAAGAGCGCGAGGAGATTTTAAAGAGCGAAGTGATATAGATTTGGCATTTTGCGGTGGTAGCAGTAGTCATTTTATTTTGGATGTAGACGAAACAACTTCAACGTTGTTGGAATTTGATATAGTGGACTTGGATAAGCCTGTAAGAAAAGAATTGTTGGAATCTATAAAAAGAGAGGGGGTAGTGCTATATGAAAAAATTTGAGAATTTTAAGGCAGCATTAGTCAATTTAAACGATATTTTTTCTTATAAAGAACCATATGGAAATGTGGAAATTGCTGGCATGGTTGGATTATATGAAATCTGTTTTGAACAATCATGGAAGGCGATGAAAGAACTATTAGAGAATTTTGGTTATGCGGAGGGCGCAACAGGATCGCCAAGAACAATTTTAAAAACAGCTTACAAGGCAGGAATGATTAGTGATGAAGAATTATGGCTGGATGCATTGGTTTCGAGAAATAATGTTGCACACGCATATAATCAGGCAATTGCAATGGATATTATACGTCAAACCAAAGAAAAGTATTATGATATGTTTATACAATTAGAGAAAAAAATAGAACAGGATTGGCTATAGTAGAGCATATCGCAAGTAAAATTTTTATTATGGATTATTCACAGGCTGCATAAATACAATTGCCGGAATAAATTGCATTTATGCAGGAGAAGGATGTTGGTATTTCGAAGGGAGATATCAACATGGAAGAAAAAATAGTTAAAGTTTTAAATGTAATGTCAGAGTATTTTCAATAGCTCAGATGAAAAAATTGCAGGAAGTTATTCTACAAACATTTGCAGAAAATGAAGCAGAGAAAGCAGAGATCGCAAATGATAAATTTTTGGAAATGTTTCTTGATGCAAAAACTATAGAGGGGTGTTCAGAACGAACAATAAAGTATTATAGGGAAACAGTGCAGCATCTGTTGTCACAAACCGAAGCATCTGTCCGTAAAATAACAACGGAAGAAATACGTGAATATTTGTCAGATTATCAAAAGCTCAATAATTGCTCCAATGTAACAATTGATAATGTTAGAAGAAATATCTCAAGCTTCTTTTCTTGGCTCGAGGAAGAGGATTATATTCTTAAAAGTCCTATGCGCAGGATTCATAAGATAAAGACCAAAACAGTTGTAAAAAGCGTGATTTCTGATGAGGGAATAGAGAAGCTTAGAGATAATTGTAATGAAAAGCGAGATTTGGCAATTATAGATCTTTTGTATTCTACTGGAATAAGAGTTGGTGAACTGGTAAACCTGAATATAGATGATATTGATCTTGAAGGACGTGAGTGTATCGTTTATGGAAAAGGTGATAAAGAGCGCAGAGTATATTTTGATGCAAAGGCAAAAGTACATTTAAAGGATTATATTGATACCAGAACTGATAAAAACAAAGTCTTGTTTGTTACGTTGGATGCACCACATGACAGACTTAAGATAAGTGGTGTTGAGATTCGATTGCGAAAACTCGGGAGAAAACTGTCCTTAGAGAGAGTACATCCGCATAAATTCAGGCGTTC
>OHJQ01001285.1_pt1 | contig 12569 bp, 13 predicted proteins | sample 1568601 | NCBI WGS metagenome assembly OHJQ01 (sample SAMEA3879599, study PRJEB24766) | human gut metagenome | biome: human-associated habitat; feature: feces | place: USA | collected 1985/1987 | reverse complement strand
GCGCAGGGTACGGGTGGTCACCCCGGACAGGCGCGCCAGTTCTTGAATGGAATATTCCATACCGATCCCTCCTCAGCCCCCATTGTAGCCTCTGCCGTTACGGCAAGGTCAAGGGCTTTTCTTAATTTTTTCACCATCGGGACCACGCCCCTCCCAGTATAGCAGAGCACCCCCCACCTGTAAATTTTCTTGTCAAACCGCCCCGTCTGGTGTAGGATACAAATAAAACCGCCTGCGCCGGCCCGCCCGGCCCAAGGCGTCAGGAGGCACTATGAAGATCCTCATCTCCCCGGCAAAAAAGATGCGGTCCGACCCGGACACCCTGGCCCCGGAGGCCCTCCCCGCCCTCCTTCCGGAGACGGAGCGCCTCCTGGCCGCCCTGCGCGCCATGACGCCCGGAGAACTCCAGGCCCTGTGGCGGTGCAGCGACGCCATCGCCGCCCAGAATCTGGAGCGGCTGCGGGACATGGACCTGCGGCGGCGTCTGACCCCGGCCCTGCTGTCCTATGTGGGGCTCCAGTACCAGTACATGGCCCCCGGCGTCCTGGAGCAGCGCCAGTACGACTACCTCCAGACCCATCTGCGCATCCTGTCCGGCTTTTATGGTGTGCTTCGCCCCTTCGACGGGGTGACCCCCTACCGGCTGGAGATGGGGGCCAGGCTGAAGACAGAGGGCGCGCGGGACCTGTACGCCTTCTGGGGGGACAAGCTGGCCCGGGCCCTGGAGCCTGGGGACGGGCCGGTGGTGGACCTGGCCTCCCGGGAGTACAGCCGGGCGATCCTCGATCCTCTGCCCGCTTCAGTGCGTGTGATCCGGTGTGTTTTCCTCAGCCGGAAGCCGGGAGTACAGCCGGGCGGTGGTCCCCCATCTGCCCCGGGGCGTCCCGTTGGTCGCCTGCGTCTTTGGCAGGCTCCGGCCGGACGGCCGGGTTGTGGAGCAGGGCGCGCCCTGCAAAATGGCCCGGGGCCAGATGGTCCGCTGGATGGCGGAGCGGGCGGTCACCCGGGCGGAGGAGTTACAGGAGTTCCGGGATCTGGGTTACCGCTTCTTGCCGGAGCGCTCCCACCCCGGGCGGTATGTATTTTTGAAGGAGGATGAAGTATGATGTTAGAGATCGGAAGCCAGGCGCCGGACTTTACCCTGCCGGACCAGAACGGGGAGCCCATCTCCCTGTCGGATTTCCGGGGACAGACAGTGGTACTCTATTTCTATCCCAAGGACAGCACGCCCGGCTGCACCCGCCAGGCCCGTGCCTTTGCCGCCGTCTATGAAGAACTTCAGCAGTTGGGAGCGGTGGTGCTGGGGGTGAGCCGGGATTCCTCGGCCTCCCACCTGCGGTTCATCCAGAAAAATGGTCTGCCCTTCCGCCTGCTCTCCGACCCGGAGCGGACCGTCCTGGAGGCCTACGGCGTCTGGCAGGAGAAAAAGCTGTATGGGAAAATAAGTATGGGCATCGTCCGCACCACTTATCTCATTGACGGGACCGGGATCGTCCGCGCCGTCATGCCCAAGGTCAAGCCGGACCAGAATCCGGCGGACGTGCTGGCCCTGCTCCGGGCCGGAGAGGGGGCAGCCCAATGATCCGGTTCGAGTGTGACTACGCTGAGGGGGCCGCGCCCCAGATTCTGGAGCGGCTGACCCAGACCAATCTGGAGCAAACCCCCGGCTACGCCGTGGATAAGCACTGCCAGCGTGCCCGGGAGCTGATCCGGGAGGCCTGCGGCGCGCCCCAGGCCGCGGTGGAATTTTTGGTGGGCGGGACCCAGACCAATCAGACGGTGATCTCCGCCGCCCTGCGCCCCTATCAGGGGGTGCTGTGCGCCCAGACTGGGCACATCAACACCCATGAGACCGGGGCCATTGAGGCCACCGGCCACAAGGTGCTCGCCCTCCCCTCCCAGGACGGCAGGATCACTCCGGAGCAGGTGGAGCGGTTCTGCGCCGCCCATTGGGCCGATCCCACTCGGGAGCACACCGTCCAGCCCGGTATGCTGTATCTCCCAGCCCACCGAGACCGGGCTGCTGTATTCCCGGGCGGAGCTGGAGGGCTTCCGGGCCGTCTGCGGCCGGTATGGGATGTATCTGTACATCGACGGGGCCCGGTGCGGCTATGGGCTGGCCGCGCCGGGGAACGATGTGAAGCTCACCGACCTGGCCCGTCTGACGGACGTATTTTACATCGGCGGCACCAAGGTGGGGGCCCTGTTCGGCGAGGCGGCGGTCATCTCCAACCCCGCTCTTCAACGGGATTTCCGATCCTGCATCAAGCGCCACGGCGGGATGCTGGCCAAGGGCCGATTGCTGGGCCTCCAGTTCGAGGCGCTGTTTGAGGACAATCTATACCGGCAGCTGGGCCGCCACGGTGTGGAGCAGGCCCTGCGCATCCGGGAGGCCTGCCTCCGGCGGGGGCTCCCCCTCCACTTCGACTCCCGCACCAACCAGCAGTTCCCAATCCTGACCCGGGAGCAGCAGGCACATCTGGAGAAGAAGTATGCCTTCACCCTCTGGGAACCGCTGAACGATGGCCGCGCCGTGGTCCGCTTCTGCGCCAGCTGGGCCACCGACCCGGCCGCCGTGGACGCCCTGACCGCCGATCTGCTCTCTTTGCCCTGATCCTACTATTCATACAGAAACAGAACGGGATGGACAGTCCTAGAACTGTCCATCCCGTTCTGTTTAGCTTATCGGAAAAGCCTTTTCAACAAGCTGTCGAATGTTTGATTGGCAATGAAAAATCACGCCGTTGGGCATACGCCTCAAAAGCCATAAGCCAAGGCTCCGCCGTCCACCGCAAAGTCTTGTCCCGTGATATATTTTGCGCCATCTCCCAGCAGGAACCGCGCCATCTCGCCCAGATCCCTCGTGTCACCAAACGCGTGGACCGGCATCCGTCCCAAAATCGCGGCCTTCCGCTCGGGAGTCATGACCTGCTTGCTCATTTCGCTGGGGAACCAGCCAGGTGCAATGCTGTTGACACACAGATTGTCATTCGCCCACTCTACAGCCAGTCCACGCGTCATGCCGCATACCGCCGCCTTGCTGGTACAATAGGGCACGACCTCGCTGAATCCAAGGTGCGCCGCCATACTGCTGATACTGATGATACGTCCTTTATGAGGGCTTTTCTTCAGATAGGGATAGCACACCTGGCAGAGATGGAAGATGCTGGTCACATTCACCTCCAGGATCCGTGCAAAATCCTCCATCGGAAAGTCTTCCACCCTGCATTTTTTCGTGATTCCCGCATCATTCACCAGAAAATCCAGTCCCCGGGCAGCTGCCACCTGTTCCACCAGAGCCTGCATACCTTGGAAGTCTGTCACGTCTCCACGCACGTGGACCACCCCCGGCTCACTGGGCGCCATCCCCTCCTTCACATTTCCTGTCCGGCTGACCGCATACACAGTAGCCCCGGCCTTTGCCAAAGTGTCGGCAATCGCATAGCCGATCCCACTGCTGCCTCCGGTAACGATCCCCACACGCCCATCTAATTCTTTCATCATCATGTTCCTCCTCTGTATTTTTCACAGGATTTCCTGCACACCGCGGCTTCTCCCCTGTTTTCCGCGACAAACTCTGTCCGTCACAACTCCTGGCAGCGGTAGCTATGGCAGTTTTTTTGGATCAGGTCCCAATCCAGATCCGTCCCCACACCTGGAGTCTCCGGTACATAAATACGTCCATCCCGGATGGGCAGATCGCCCTTCATGGGCAGGCGGTAATCGTCCTCCGGAACAAAGTATTCAAAATATTCGCAATTCCGAATGGCACAGCTGACATGGACATTCACCAGGTCCATGTAGTTCATTGTGGTCGTATGCAGCTCACAATTCATCCCAAAGCTGTCCGCCAAATGGGCGATCTTCAGGGTCCCTGTAATGCCGTCCTTCCAGCTGACATCCGCGCGAACGATGTCGGCCGCTCTCTGTGCGATCACCTGCGCCACGCCCCAATGACATCCCCGCGTGGTCTCCGTGGCCGCGACCGGAATATCCAGCGCGCGGCAGAGCTCGCTGTACTTATAAAGCTCAAAATCGCGAAAAGGCTCCTCAAACCACTTGTATCCCAGGCATTCCAGCTGCCGGCCCACCAACACTGCCTCTCCCATGGAATACTCGCCGACGGGATCGCTCATCAGTGTATAGTCTTTGCCAACCGCATCCCGGACCGCCTGATGGACCGCCATATCAAACTCCACCGGTCCGCCTGGATGTGCCTTGTAGCCTGGGATCCCTTTTGCCTGATAATACAGGGCCTCATCTACATATTCCTGCACGGTCCCATGGAAATTTCCGCTGGCGTAAACCGGGAGGCTGGTGCGGCAGGCGCCTATATACTTGTAGAGCGGCAGCTTTGCCGCTTTGGCGCATATATCCCACAGTGCCACATCCACCGGCCCTGGAAGAAAAACTGGGAAGAATGCCTCATGCCGGTCCACATTCCAAAGGTCGTAAAACACCGCCTCATGGTCGTGGGGATCCCGTCCCAACACAACTGGAGCGATGCTGTCGTGGAGATAACTTTCACTGACGCCGCCGCTGCGTGCCGCCATACAGGTGGCGATCCCCTCTATACCAGAATCGGTGGTCAGCTTGATGGCGATCACATCCCATCCCATCTTCGCTCCCCCCTGCCGTTTGGCGTCGAACAGGCATTTCCCCCGGTCCACCCACCAGGTCTCAAATTTTGTGATGATCATTGTCGTGCCTCCTTTGATCGTTCTACATTTTCCGGCGGTCCTGTCAGTCCTCGTACCATAGGAGCCGTATGGAATAGAGGTCCTCTTGGTCCTCTAAAATTTTTCTTGAATTATATCACAATATATAATATAATTCAAGTGATATATTAGTCGGAGATAGATCACAGTCTAAATAATTTTAATGACCATGAAAAAGGAGCGATATGTATGGTACTCTGGCACGATGATGACGAACTGTTTCGCCTGATGAAGGAGAAGCTCTACACCCCTGTTGTCGGCGACATTCTGGACACCATGGGGTTTGTACACCAGTTTCTCCCTCCGGAGCTCCAGCCTCTGCGGGACACGATGAAGCTGGCCGGCCGGGCCTGCACTGTTTTGGAGCATGATGTATTTTCCCCCCAGAAAAAGCCCTTCGGATTTCTCACTGAGGCGCTGGACCAGCTGAGACCCCATGATGTTTACATCGCCACCGGTGCCCATAACAGCGCCCTCTGGGGAGAGCTGCTCACCGCCACGGCCAAGGTCCGCGGCGCGGTGGGTGCGGTATTGGACGGCTATACCCGGGACACCCCGCAGGTGCTGAGCCAGAACTTCCCCGTCTTTGCCCGGGGACGGTGGGCACAGGATTCCTCCATCCGAACCAATGTGGTGGACTACCGCTGTACCATTGAGATCGGCCAGGTGACGATCCAAGACGGCGATCTGGTGTTCGGCGATCTGGATGGCGTGCTCATTATCCCCCAGCAGGCCGCGGAGGAATGTGTCCAAAAGGCGCTGGAAAAAGCCAGCGAGGAGAAAATGGTACGCCAAGCCATTGAGCAGGGCATGAGCGCCACAGAGGCCTTCGCCCACTTTGGGATCCTGTGACGCAGCACTTTTCATCACATGGCTCTGTTACAAAATACAGTTTTCAGATCCAAGCAGAAAAACTATGCATTAAAAAGGTTAGTGGGAACTGTCATTTTGACAGCTCCCACTAACTCTTTCTTTGGTTTTTAAATCCTATGTTACAATAGACCCTTCCAAGGCCGCACTATGGCCGTGTCGCACGAATGGCATTCAACGAGCGGATCATGGAATGATTGATATGGAGGATCGTAGTATCCCGTATATCCGTCTCATTTTCCCGTAGCAGCGCGTCAATGATCGCGGAGTGCTGCGCCATATCATCTTCCCGGGAATCAGGTGCGTCGTGAAGAGATGCGTACATGGCCAGCCGGACCTGGATCACCATCAGATTGTTATACATCTCCATCAACACGCTGTTATCCATAATGGAGATCAGGTAGGAGTGAAATTCGATGTCCAGCAAAAAGCGGTCCAGATCCTTGGCCTGTGTGGCCTGCTGAAAACGCTGCTGAAACTGGAGCAGCTTGCTTTTAGAATAGAGCGTTTTGTATTCCACCATCACCGCCGGCTCGATCAGCTTTCTGGCCTGGTACAGATCGCTGACGCTCTTTTCGGTCAGCGTAGAGATGCGCATCCCCTTGCGTGGAAAAATATCCACCATCCCCTCTTTTTTCAATAAAAGAAGAGCCTCCCGCAGGGGCGTTCTGCCAAATCCGGTCTCCTCCACCAGCTGCTTCTCATTGATCTCCTGCCCCGGAGCATACTCACAGTACACGATTTTTTGAAACAGATCTTCATAAGCGCGATTTGCCATAGGTTTCAATCTTTCCTCTGACACGGAAGAGCCCTCCTTCACCTCGGTCTGCACCGCCAACTGCTAGACTTGTCAATTCTAACAATAAGGATACACAAATTTTGGATAAAAAGCAAGGGAAAAAAGTGATGAAATCCAGTTGATTTATATTAGACTATTTGTTATAATATCTGTGATATATCAATTAAGCAAAATTTCTCCAGAAAGGAATATCACAGTCATGATTGAAACACAGACCAAAATCAAGGACATTCGGATCTATCAGGCCGTCAGCAAACTCAGCCGGCCCATCGCGGACGCCACCCACGACATCAGCAAGATCGCCTTTTATGTGCTGGAGGTGGAGACCGCCGGCGGGACCATCGGACAGGGCTATCTCCTCAGCTTCCATTACAGCCCCAACGCAATCGGAGGCGCTTTAAAAGATCTCAAGAAATTTATTCTGGAGCGGGAATACCACATTTATGAAACAGCCCAGGTCCAGAAGGACTACGAGATCGAAAGCGAATACTTTGGTATCGTGGGCTTGCAGCGCTGGGCTCTGGCAGCTTTAAACGTGGCCATGTGGGATGCCTGGAGCCGTGCCAACGGTCAGCCCATCTACCGGATGTTCGGCTGTCACCGCAGGCCGATCCCGGTCTATGGCAGCGGCGGCTGGATCAGCTACACCGACGAGGAGCTGGTAGACGAGGTCGTCAATTACAAAAAGCGCGGCTTTACCGCAGTCAAGATCAAGGTTGGCAGCCCTGACATGGAGCGTGACATCCGCCGGCTGCACCTGGTCCGCGAGGCCGTCGGCCCCGACCTGAAGATCATGATGGACGCCAATCAGGGAATGGATGTCCCCAGTGCGGTCAAGCTGATCAGCCAGGTGGAGGATCTTGGAATTTTCTGGTTTGAGGAGCCTGTGGTCAATACGGATTTTGAAGGGTATGCCACGATTCACGCCAAAACACGGATCAGCCTGGCTATGGGCGAGCGTGAGTACAGCACTGTGGCCCTTCGTGAGCTGATCGGCCGCCGTGCCCTGGATCTTTGGCAGCCCGACCTGATCCGTCTGGGCGGTGTGGAGGCTTGGCGTGACAGTGCGGCACTGGCAAACGCCTATAACATCCCCGTTCTCCCCCATTATTACAAGGACTACGACGTACCTCTGCTGGCTACTGTGGCAAATCCCTATGGCGCCGAGAGCTTCGACTGGATCGACGCCATCATTGATGAGCCCATGACCATCCAGAATGGCTTCGCCCTCCAGCGTGAAGGGAATGGCTGGGGCTTCCGCTTCCTGCCGCAGCACATGACAGAGGTCAAATAAACAACTTTACAAAGAAAGGTCTGGAACCCTATGAGATCCATCGTCATCTCTCAGCCTGGCTCGGCGGCAACTTTAGAGCGTGAGATCCCCAAGCCGGGCAAAGGAGAAGCTCTCCTGAAAATGCTGGTAGGCGGCGTATGCGGCAGTGATTTGGCTTCCTATCGCGGTCAATCCGCCTATGTGAGCTATCCCCGCACCATTGGGCACGAGTTCGCCGCCCAGGTCGTTGAGGTGGAGGAAAATGAATACGGGATCCGTCCCGGGATGATCGTCACGGGCAATCCCTATTTCAACTGTGGGAGCTGCTACAGCTGCCGCCGTGGATTTGTCAATGCCTGTGTTCACAATGAGACGATGGGCGTTCAGCGCGAGGGGGCATTCAGTGAATACTTCACCATGCCCATCGAGCGCGTTTATGACGGGCAGGGTATCCCCCCGAAGGAGCTGGCGCTGATCGAGCCCTTCTGCATCAGCTATCACGGAGTCAGCCGCGCCAACGTGCAGCAGGGCGACAAGGTGTTGGTCTTTGGCGCCGGCGCCATTGGCATCCTGTCCGCAGTCGCCGCCCGCAGCTTCGGTGCCAAAGCATATATCACCGACATCGCAGCTGACAAGGTGGAGCTCGCGGTCCGGGAATTCCATCTGGACGGCGGTTTCGTCAACCGGAGCGAGGAGGACCTCATCCGCTTCACCCGTGAGATTACCGGAGATGACGGCTTTGATGTGACGGTAGAGGCGGTGGGCGCGCCGTCCACCTTCCTGAACTGTGTAGATGCCGCCGCCAGCCGGGGCCGTGTGGTTGTTATTGGCGTGGCAAAGCACAGCGCTGACTTCAATTTTCTAGCGCTTCAGCGCAAGGAGCTGAATATGTTCGGCAGCCGGGGCGCCACCAAGGCCGACTTCGCCGCTACGATGCAGCTGGTCCGTGATGGCTTTGTTGATCTGACACGCCTGATCTCCCGTACATACTCCGCGCAGGATGCCGCGTCCGCTTTCCAGGACTTGGATCAACACTCTGCTCAAATCGTCAAGGCAGAGTTTGAGTTTTGATCGACGTAACATGAATGAAATGAGAAAGGAACGAGTGAAATGAAAAAGAGATTAGCCCTGCTGCTTGCTGCCGCTACCTGTGTCAGCCTTCTGGCCGGCTGTGGAGGCTCCAATGATGGTGGAGCCTCCGGCTCCAGCGTTCCCTCTGGCGATGTAGTCACCATCCAGGTCGGATTTGAGAACACCTCCGACGAGCCCATTGGTCAGGCGGTCCAGAAATGGGCGGATCTGCTGGAGGAGCAGAGCGGCGGTACGATGAAGCTGGAGCTGTTCCCCAACAGCGCTCTGGGCTCCAAGAGTGAGCTGATCGATCAGATGGTCATGGGTGAAAACATCATCACCATCGCGGACGGCGCGTTCTACGCAGAATACGGCGTGCCGGATATGGGCATTATGTACGGTCCTTTCTTCTTTGAGACCTGGGACGATGTATGGACGCTGCTGGACAGCGACTGGTATGCCGAGAAGTGCCAGGAGCTGGCGGACAAGGGCCTGACCATCCTCGCCTCCAACTGGGTCTACGGCGAGCGTGAGCTGATGACCAAGACCAAGGTGGTCACTCCCGCTGACCTGAAGGGACAGAAGATCCGTCTGGCCAACAGCGAGATCTATGTGCAGGGCTTCAACGCTCTGGGGGCCACCGCCGTACCCATGGCCCTGGGCGATGTGTACACCTCCATCCAGAACGGCACCCTGGACGGCGTGGAGAATCCTCTGTCCACCCTGTACGGCCAGAGCTTCCAGGAGGTCGCCAAGTACATCCTGATGACCGGCCACATCAAGAACTTCACCACCTGGTGTATTGGCACCAGCTTCCTGAACACCCTGACTGAGGAACAGCAGGCGCTGCTGAAGAGCACCGGCGAGGAGGCCGGCCTGTATAACAATGAGCTTCAGGAGGCCGCCAACGAGGAGTATATGCAGAAAATGACCGACGCCGGTGTGGAGATCACTGAGCTGACTGATGAGCAGGTCGCCGAGTGGAAGGAGGCCGGCCAGTCCTTCTATGAGATGGGCAGCACCTTTGGCTGGAGTGACGGCCTTTACGAGACCACTCAGGCTGCCATGGGCAAATAAGCTTTCAAGGCTTATCCATTGGAGGCAGGGCTGGAAAGCCCTGCCTCCCCAAATCCCGGTTGGAGGTCGAACCCATGAAGAAATTACTTGATAGTTTGGTAAAGGTGGAGACGGTCTTGGCCTCTGTCATTTTGGCCGCCCTGATCCTGTGTACCTTTTCCGGTGTCCTGGCGCGTTACTGCTTCAGCGCCCCGTTTACCTGGGAGGAAGAATTCCAACTGGCTTGTATGGTGTGGATCACATTCCTGGCGGCCCCTGTCGCCTTTCACACCAAAAGCCATGTAGCCATTGAGATCCTGGTAGACGCATTCCCCAAAAAAGTCCAGCGTGTTATGGAGATCTGCATCTTTATCCTGATGTATGCCATTCTGATCTATTTCTTTTTCCGGAGCCTGGATTTCATCGCGGTCATCGCAGGCACCAGCCGGAAAACTCCTATTTTGAAGATCCCCTATGCCTATATCTATGGTGTCGCTCCAGTCTCCATCGTACTCATGCTCATCAGCTATACCTATATGACTGTGGTCCATACATTCCGTGGCAGTCATACCAAAAACGGTCAAGAGGAGGGAGAATAAATGAATACCCCTGTGCTTGCCATGGTAGTTGTGCTCCTGTTCCTCCTATTCTTTAAGGTCCCTGTCTTTGCCTCGGTCCTGGGCGCGTCTGCGGTTTATTTTGTTCTGAATCCTAATGTCAACCCTGCCGTATTCGCCCAGCAGGCCATCACCGGCACCGAAAGCGTCACGCTTCTCGCGATCCCCTTCTTTGTCTGCGCCGGCGTTCTGATGAACTACACCGGCGTCACCAAGCGGATCATGGATTTCTGCTCTGTGGTCACCGGCCGTATGTTCGGCGGTCTCTCTCAGGTCAACATCCTGTTGTCCACTCTGATGGGCGGCCTGTCCGGTTCCGCGCTGGCCGACGCCGCCATGGAGGCCAAAATGCTCGTTCCGGAGATGGAGCGCCATGGCATTGGCAAAGCGTTCTCTACCGTGGTCACCGCAGCCTCCAGCATGATCACCCCCCTGATCCCGCCTGGGATCGGCCTGATCCTGTACGGCTGTATCGCAAATGTATCCATCGGCAAGCTGTTCATCGCCGGATTTGGGCCTGGTATCCTGCTGTGCGCCACCATGATGTTCATGGTCTCCCGCATCTCTCACAAGCGGAATTACACGCCTCTGAGACAGAGCAAAATGACATGGCCCATGTTTTGGAAATCCTTCCGTCCTGCCATTCTTCCCCTCTGTCTGCCCATCATTATCATCGGCGGCGTCCGTATGGGCATCTTCACCGCCACAGAGGCCGGCGCGGTGGCAATCGTCTATTCCGCCCTGCTGGGCCTTTGGTATCGAGAGTTGAGAAGCAAGGAATTCGCTCAGAGTTTGAAGGAGACTCTGACCACAACTTCTTCCATCATGCTGATCGTGGCCGCAGCCTCCACCTTCTCGTGGGTATTGACCAAGGAGCGTATTCCCCAGCAGTTCACTGAGTGGCTCATCTCTGTCATTGACAACAAATGGGTCTTTTTGGTTGCCGTGGACATTTTCCTTATTTTTGTTGGAATGTTTGTGGAGGGCAATGCCAGCATGATCGTTCTGGTCCCCCTGTTCGCCCCCACCGCCACAGCCTATGGCATCGATCCGATCCATTTTGCTATGGTTTTCATCTTCGCCAATGCAATCGGGGCTTTTACGCCTCCTATGGGTACTCTGATGTTTGTGACCTGTGGCGTGACAGAGTGTAAAACCAAGGATTTCATCAAGGAGGCCGTCCCGTTCTATTTCCTGCTCTTCGGCTGTCTCCTGATCCTCACTTTTATTCCTGTATTCTCCACCGGACTTGTCAATCTGATCTATTGATCCGATCCGTCTGAAACACACGGGTAGAGCAGAAGTTCTACCCGTGTGTTTATATGAAAAAACACCAGCACGGCTGAACTTCCCCCATTTGTTAGACAGTATGCGATACTGAATCACACATCAGGGGGTCTTATCATCTCAAAACGGAATAGGTAAACATCAAAGTTTTAGGAGCAGAGATCAACACTATGTGAGAAGCAGAAAAACCAGACAAGAAATAGCCGGTCACTTCGGCCTGGATAGAATTCAAATCAAAAAACTGGAGTGGCGCTACTTACACTGCGCCACTCCGCATAGAATTTAATATTTTCCTATATAGAGATTTTTTGTGCTGTCCGTATATTCTGAGTAGTCCATATTTTTAATGGATCTGTTCATGTTCTAATGGAAAACAGCTATTGTGCAGTGTTAGTATAAAGCAATTCCAGCATCCAGCGCCTGCACATTGATGTCAATTACTTTGGGTTTGGCGGCAAAATACTCTTTGATGGCAGCTACAACACTGTCCCGTTTCAGCACATTTGTTTGTTTCAGGATGGCACCCAGAGCTATGGTGTTTGCTACAGCCATGTTCCCTATCTCCATACTCATCTCTTTAAAAGGATGTCCGATATGTTTGCCTTTTGCGTCAAGAGAGGGAGTTACTAGTTGAGTGTCATAGAAAACTAATGTATTATCCCGGAATTTATCAATGTAGCGGTCATAAGCGACCTGTGCCAGGCAGAGAATAACATCAGGAGTCTCGATATTAGGATAACTGATAGGGGAATCACTGACGATGACGTCGGACTTGGTAAAGGTGCCGCGGGTTTCAGAACCGTATGAGGCAGCAAGTGTGGCGTATACGTTTTCATGAATAGACGCAGCTTCTCCAATAATTTCACCGGTAGAAATCA
>OHJQ01001268.1_pt1 | contig 12694 bp, 9 predicted proteins | sample 1568601 | NCBI WGS metagenome assembly OHJQ01 (sample SAMEA3879599, study PRJEB24766) | human gut metagenome | biome: human-associated habitat; feature: feces | place: USA | collected 1985/1987 | reverse complement strand
AAGGAATTGCAGCATCGTATGGCGGAACAGGCAAAGGTGGAAGCCGGTAAGATGAAGATCGAATGGGGGTCACAAATCCGAAGCTATGTATTTGATGACCGCCGTGTAAAGGATCATCGTACCAATTATCAGACTTCGGATGTGAACGGAGTAATGGACGGTAAGATCGATGGCTTTATCAAGGCTTACCTGATGGAGTTTTCTTCGCAGGAATCATAAAAAACAAAATTAGCAAGTGTTATTTTTGGAAAGTTAAAAGATTTGTTCTTACTTTGTTAGTGTTGAACTTTAAAACTAACTATTATGGGTAAGGCTAAGAAAAAAACAGCGATTAGTAAGAAGGAAGAACAACAAGCCCAAAAGGTAGTCAAAATAGTGTTCGTCTCATTAATTATTTTGGCATTGGTAATGTTGGTTGCATTCTCCTTTTTCGGTTGATTGATTCACTACAGATTACATAGATTGCACAAGGGGCACGAAAAGAAGGTCTGCCCGGACGGTGAAAATCATGTGATCTGTGGTGAATTCTTGTTTTGTAACGCTTTTGTAACCCCTGTAATATCAATGTAACTTTTCTGTAATTCTTCCGTAGCCGGTTTGTCATTCCGGTGTATCTTCACAGTTGTACTTTTGCCGCGAATATAGTAGCAAACAACTGAAATGAGTAGAATTACAACAACCGTCGTTACACTTTTGCTAACGACAGCAGCCTTTGGACAGGCCAAGGATGATGCCGGAGATGGCAAGAAACTGGATAAGCAGACAATGGAGATAAAGGATTATCTGCCGGAAATCCACGGAACGATCCGGGGTAAATATGAATATCAGACAGAAACAGGCGAAAGCCGTTTTGAGGTACGCAATGCCCGTTTCAGTGTTTCGGGAAATGTACATCCGCTGGTTGCTTATAAGGCAGAAATCGACCTTTCCGATGAAGGCTCTATCAAAATGCTTGATGCGTACGCACGTGTCTTTCCGGTGAAAGACCTGAATTTTACAATTGGGCAGATGCGTGTTCCTTTCACGATAGATGCACACCGTTCACCGCACCAACAGTATTTCGCTAACCGTTCATTTATTGCTAAGCAGGTGGGTAATGTGCGTGATGTCGGACTTACTTCTGCCTATAGGCATAAAGGAGATTTCCCGTTTATTCTGGAAGGTGGACTGTTCAACGGTTCCGGTTTGACAAACCAGAAAGAATGGCACAAAACACTGAATTATTCTATAAAGGCGCAGTTACTGCCTGGCAAGAACTGGAATGTGACACTTAGCACTCAAATGATAAAACCGGAAGATGTACGAATCAATATGTATGATGCCGGTATCTATTATCAGAACAATCGTTTCCATATTGAGGCGGAATACCTGTATAAAATGTATGGGCATAATGCGTTTAAAGATGTTCATGCAGTTAACAGTTTTGTCAATTATGACTTGCCGCTGAAGAAGGTTTTTAATAAAATATCTTTCCTGGCCCGTTATGATATGATGACGGACCATAGCAATGGTACGATTGACGAGACAACAAAAACGTTGATTATAAATGACTATGCCCGTCACCGTGTGACAGGCGGGATTACGCTTAGTCTCTCCAAGGCTTTTATTGCCGATCTCCGTCTGAACTTCGAGAAGTACTTCTACAAGAAATCGGGTATCCCTAAAGAGTCGGAACGGGATAAAATCGTCATTGAGTTTATGACGAGATTTTAAGGAATTTCATTACTTTTGTGCCATGGCACAAGAAATAGAACGAAAGTTTTTAGTCTCCGGTGAGTTTAAATCTCTGGCAACCTCGCATAGCCGGATTGTACAAGGGTATATCAGCAGTGCTCGCGGGAGGACTGTACGGGTCCGTATTCGTGACGATAAGGGGTATCTTACCATTAAAGGAGCTTCCAATGCTTCCGGAACCAGCCGTTATGAATGGGAGAAGGAGCTTCCTTTGGAGGAAGCGGAAGAACTGATGAAACTTTGTGAACCCGGTATCATTGATAAGACCCGTTACTTGGTACGAAGCGGTAAGCATGTATTCGAAGTTGACGAGTTTTATGGTGAGAATGAAGGACTTGTCGTGGCGGAAATCGAACTGGAATCGGAAGAGGAATCTTTTGTGAAACCGGACTTCATCGGTAAGGAAGTGACCGGAGATGTGCGTTACTACAACTCCCAACTAATGAAAAAACCGTATAAAACGTGGTGAACGTTAACAAATAAACCGTATATTTGTTCCTATTCTAAAAGAGCAATGTATGGATATGGAACAGTTGTACAACTATCTGCCGCGGGAATTGGTCACTTTCGTTCTGGTGACCTTGTTTTCTTTACTAATCGGGCTTTCGCAGCGCCGAATCAGTTTGAAGCGTGAGGGTGAAACTACCCTTTTCGGGACCGACCGTACATTTACTTTTATCGGAATCTTGGGGTATCTGCTCTATATACTCGACCCTACCGATATGCGTCTGTTTATGGGAGGCGGTGCAGTGTTGGGAGTGTTGTTGGGGCTGAACTATTACGTCAAGCAGTCTCAGTTTCATGTTTTTGGTGTTACTACCATTATTATTGCGTTGATTACCTATTGCATGGCTCCTATCGTAGCCACTCAACCTTCCTGGTTTTACGTCATGGTGATTGTGACGGTACTTCTTTTGACCGAACTGAAACATACGTTTACCGAATTTGCTCAGCGTATGAAGAATGATGAAATGATTACGCTGGCGAAATTCCTTGCTATCAGTGGTATCATATTGCCTATGCTGCCGAACAAGAACCTGATTCCTGATATCAATCTTACTCCTTATTCCATTTGGCTGGCAACGGTTGTGGTATCCGGCATCTCGTATCTGTCTTATCTGCTGAAAAGATATGTATTCCATGAGTCAGGCACTTTGGTATCCGGCATTATCGGAGGGCTGTATAGCAGTACGGCTACGATCTCGGTACTTGCCCGTAAAAGTCGGAAAGCGTCGGAGCAGGAAGCTACCGACTATGTTGCCGCCATGCTGTTTGCTGTCAGTATGATGTTCCTGCGTTTTATGATACTGATACTGATTTTTAGCCGGGAGATTTTCCAGTCTATTTATCCGTACTTGCTGATTATGTCGGTGATAGCTGCGGCTGTAGGGTGGTTTATTCATTCCCGGCAGAAACGTCCTAAAGATTCGGATGCCGAACCGGAAGATGATGATAGCAGTAACCCGCTGGAATTTAAGGTTGCCCTAATCTTTGCCGTATTATTTGTAATCTTTACTGTGCTGACTCATTATACGTTAGTCTACGCAGGTACAGGTGGATTGAATCTGCTTTCTTTTGTATCCGGCTTTAGTGATATTACTCCTTTTATCTTGAACTTGTTGCAAAATACCGGTAGCGTTGCCGCACTGATTATTACTGCTTGCAGTATGCAGGCTATCATCAGTAATATAATGGTGAATATGTTCTATGCTTTGTTCTTCGCCGGGAAGGGAAGCAAGCTCCGTCCTTGGATTTTAGGGGGATTCGGGGTAGTGATTGCCTGTAATTTTGTGTTGTTGCTGTTCTTCTATCTTTAAGAAAGATACTTACGGTAGTACGGAATAATAAAATGAAAAAAGGAGAAAACAATGATCGTTTTCTCCTTTTGGGTTTAATGTGTATCTTATACTTAGAAATTAATGTCATTAAAACTGTTCACCAGTAACTGGTAAGTGATGAAACCGCCTGAACTGGAAGAGTATTTTGTATAAATGGCTGTTATATCTCCCGTTGCACCGGCTTCGGGCAATGGTTGTAGGGCGAAGTTTGAATATCCGCTTACACGTACAATGTAGTTACCCTTATCTTCGGTGGTTGTACCGCCATAAGAGAACCATGCCGAACCATAATAACGTTGGTTATTATAGCTATATGCATACGTGGGTGTTAATCCTTCGGATATATAAGACTTGCTAGTGTATGTAGCCTCGGTTTTACCATTCTCATAAATAGCCTCCAGATAGGAAGGATAGAAGTTGTTACCGGATGTACCTTCTTTATAGGTTAATCCTTCGAAACGAACCAGGCGTCCCAGCGCATCGTCGTTGAGTGCTGTTTCATAGTTGCTTGGAGTAATAACTAAAACATCATTCTCCGTCAGTTCTCCCATAGCACCCGGGCAGATATGTTCGTTTATCAACAGTTGGTTTTCCAGATTGCGGTTTGCATAGTTTTTCTCAATATCCGCTTCCGTAGGCGGCATACCGAGACTAATCATATACCGGTAGTTGCCGAGAGCCATTCCTTTGGTCTTCACATAAATAGTCTGTCCCATGTGATAATACACATAGTTGCTGACCATTAGCTTTAGTTCGATGCCGGATTGGGAAGTCTCGTCATAGATATAAAGAGATTTATAAACGTTCCCGGCCTGGTCGCTTGATATTACTTTACCACGGATTACATAATCCTCTGTGATTTCTACATATTTGCCAAGTCCGGCAGTTGATCCCGGAGCATATTTGGCATAATATATATCTTTCAACTGTTTGATTGTAATGATTTGGTCTTTGTTGAAATCTGCCTCTGTCCAGACTTTAGCCGGTGCAGGATCATCAAAGTCATTGTAGCAACCGGTAAAACTGAGTACAGCAGCTACAACCATACATATTTTTAATAATTTGCTCATAGTTCTCATTTTTATTCGTTACAGATTAGAAGCGGAAATAAAGATTCAGATAGTAAGTCGAACCAAACATATAGAAATATTTGGAGTCAAATGGCTGATAAGTTTGGTAACTTGTATCTTTGTTCTTCAACAAACGAACCTGTTCGTAACCACCGGTCTTGATGTCCTGGTCGTTGAGAAGATTCTTCATTTCCAGGCTGAATCCAAGAGTGTACTGGCGCTTGATAAACCAGTTCTTACCAATGCTGGCATTTACTACATAGGCAGAGTTGAATTTCTCTTGGCTACGGAGTTCTGCAACATCTTCTTTTGTCATACCCGGAGTCAATACCGCATCTGTACGATACAGCGGACTCATGGATATGTACATATTGCTGTAATAATTCAAATCCAGTGAAGCATAGATATTCTTGGGACCACGATAAGACAAACCGATATTCATTGCTTTCTGCGGAGTACTTTCTACGCGGAAGTTTTTCCAGTATACCTTACCTTCGTTTTTGATCTCACCACTATTATCCTGTATCTGAACGTAGTTGGGATTCGAATCGTATGTATATTGTCCCCAGCTAAGTGCACCGTTCAGATAGAATCCGGCGTCGAGCGGAATAGAAGCAGCAACCTCCACACCAAAATGACGTTTGTCAATGCCGCTCATCGCAAAGTTGGAGAAAGTGGCTTCTACGTCGTCATAGTAAGAAAGAACCTTGTTCTGATTCATAAACTTGGTATAATAGCCGGATACACGTGCCCTAAGTTCTCCTAAACGGAAATTATAGGAACCGTCTACACCGAATACTTTTTCTGCGGAAAGTCCCGGAGTAACGGCGTTACGTGTACGCGGTGATACAAATGCGGACTGAAATTCCGGCGAATCTTGCATATACATGATGTTAGCCTCGATAGAGTGCGCTGCCGAGAATTTATAGCTGAAGTTGGCTTTTAATTTATAAGTCAGATAATTAAGTTTCTTAGAGTCGCCTTGAGAGTCATCCAGGAACAAACCTTTCTTCCATAACCCGTGACGCCATAAAGAAGCATGACCGATCTCGCCGCCCAGGTTGACACCCAGTTTGCCGAAACTCATTTCATACTGAGCCCATGCGCGTGCGTTGAGTACATTTCCGTAGTAATCATACCCGTATTTATCTCCTTTTTTGGCAGCGCGTGCATGACCGTATTTTTCATAATATTCCATGTCGTTCTGATAAGGAATCGGATTTAATCCGCCCATGTCACGTTCGGCAAATTTGTCGATGTCTACCCAGTAATCGCCACCGAGCAGGTCCTTCACTTCGCTATAATACTCCGTACGGTTACGGCGTAAATTTACTCCTCCGTTTATTCTGGAATTATTGCGGAACGTATGAGAGAACTGTGTATAGAAGTTCCAGTCCAACTGGTCGGTATGGCGTTCTTCTATCATATTGATAGAACGGTGTCCCGGACCATACGTTGCATTTTCTTCCTGATTACGGTTGATGTCATACAGTTGTCCCCAATTAATGTGCCGGATATTATCCGTATTGGCACGCCATGCTTCATCTAACCAGGCACCGTAAGTAGTCCCGTTAGAGTAGCTGGGCAAATATCTGTAATAGTCGGGACCGGCATACCAGGTAAGTGCCGAATAACCGTTCTCTCCGAAACGTACGGAAGTAGCCACGTTCAGTTGTGAACGGTCGTTGATGTCATAAGTGTAATTCAATACAGCGATAGGCTCGTGATAATTACGTACACGTGCATTACGGCGTTTACCGCTTTGCCAACCCCAGTTCGGGTTGTAATAGTTGTTTCCGACTAGATCATACACTTCCTGAGTGGCAGCTTGTTGAGTACCTCTTTCTGTCGGAGCACCTAATACGCTCAAAGCCAAACGGTGTTGGTCGTTGAATTGTTTTTCTACGGCAGCGAAATATCCGAATGCATTGTAATATACACCACGAGCGTAAGAGTTACCTCCCTGTCGGGTTGAAACGGAGAAGGCGTATGACCAACCATTATCTTGCAGTCCTGAGGCATACGTCACCATACCACGGAAACGGTATGTTGAGTTGCCATTTACAAGACTGGCACGGAATCCTTTACGCATTTGTGAAGGACGCGTATTGATGTTGGTTGTACCGCCGAGGCTACCAATACCCATTTCTCCCATATTCAATCCTGAAGTAACTTCCTGATTACGGGTAGCGTCGTTTAACCCGCTCCATAATGACCAAGGAGAATATCCGGTCAGTGCATCATTGAACAGGATACCGTTCAAGTATACATCAGTATAGCGTGAGTCGTATCCGCGAAGGTTGAAACGCATCTCGCTGAATTTGTAGGAAGCGATGTTGTTGAATACATCTTTGGATGCCGACAGTGATGAAGGCAATGATTGGGCATCGTCCAAAGTCTCCGTATCAAATTCTGCAAAAATAGCATCGTCCACAGTAGGAGATTGATTGTCGGGTACTAACACTACATTGTTAATGTCCCTTATCAGTTTGTCTACTCGGACCGCAATGGACAATGGCTCATATTCTGCCGCTTCAAAAGCCAGTGAATATTCACCTTTATTCAAATTCTCAAATATGAAGTTACCTTTTTCGTCAGTTGTCGTTGTGACGTTGCCCGGTGTTAAAGTGACTTTCACACCGTCAATAGCCGTACGCGTGGCACGTGATACGACTTTACCCTTGATTCCGCCGTTCTGTGCAGCGACAGTCAGCGAAATCAAAGATAATACCATGATTAGAAAACTCTTTATTTTCATAAGTATTTCAGTTTTATTTGCTTATATAGATATATACAGGGAAATGGTCGCTGAATCCACCTTGGAAATTATTTCCGACATAGGTACGTAGTGGATACCCCTTGTATTGTCCCTCTTTTTGTATCATATAATGTTGTTTGAAGATATTGCCGTAGAATTTTGATCCGGGAGCTTTTTGTATTTTCAGTTTTCCGGTAGATCCTTTGGCAAGATTTTCAGATATAACAATATTATCAAATATGTTCCACGCATCACCGTAAGCTAATGTACCGTAACCGGCTTTCAGCATATCGGCATACGGGGCGTATAAATCACCGGCAGACAAATCTTTCATTTTTAATTTGGCTCCTAACCCTTCGGTTATACTTTTGTCTGTCGGATCATCATTGAAGTCACCCATCATCACTATTTTAGTTGCCGGGTTGGCCTGCAGTACAGAGTCTGCGATGCTGCGCATCTGGCGTCCAACCGCAATACGTTTGAACTCTGAAACATCTTTTCCTCCCAGGCGAGAGGGCCAGTGAGCTACCATAAAGAAGAACGGTTCGTCTTCTATGGTTCCCCACATAGTCAGGATATCGCGAGTCTTGAAGTCCGGCAATGAAGGAATGACGGTCTTTACAGGATATTGCCCTTCCAATTTGAATACATCCGGACGGTAGAGGAAAGCTACGTCTACTCCACGGGCTTCGGGTGAATCGAAATGTGAGATCCGATAATTACCCGGTGCCAGCTTGGGGGTAGCTACAATGTCTTCCAGTACGTTCCGGTTTTCTACTTCCGATACCCCGATAACGATTGGATACTCTTTGTCGATAGCTGCCATACCGAACAATACTCGTTCGATATTGCCAAGCTTTTTATTATACTTGGCTGTATTCCATTTTTTGGGTCCTTCGGGGGTAAACTCGTCATCTTTAACTTCGGGATCATTGATCGTATCGAAGAAGTTTTCGAGATTATAGAATACCACTTTGTATGGTTTCTGACCAAAACAAACGGAAATCAGCAGTACAAAGAATATGGTGCAAAATAATTGTTTCTTCATAAGCTTGTATCTCATTTTATTCCCCATTGGGCGAGATCCATCTGTTGCTTCACAGAACTATCTACTTTGGGGAAGAATGTAAAACCTGTTTTTTCTTCAATATCAGCTACTGTTGTGCAAATACTTTTCGGTATAGAATTTCCATAGCCTTTTTGTTCTACCCAGAAACCAATAGATATTAATTCGTTGGGTGAGCAATCCTGCACCTTTTTATTCGTAGAACCGCTTTTTGTGCGTAGCAGTACTTTGAAATAGTTTGTAGGAACGGGTACGGAACTACCTACACCGTCTGTGGTTGTAGTTGCTCCGGACCCGAAATAAGCTCCGGTCACTACATACAATGTATCACTACAACTGTAACTGCGGACTTTTCCTTCAAGAGTCGCCCACATCTGTTGGTTCAGGGAGCCAAGCTGTGGTGTCATATTCGACATATAGAATGTCTGTGCATTCATTTCATCTGTACACACACGGTCGGCAGATGCTATCTGATGGCCACGGTCATAACTACCTTTATAAGAATGCTCTACACAATTTGCCTGGAAACTTTGAGGAACAATAGGGTCGAAAGCCCAACGATTGGTACGTTCTACATTCTTTCTTAAGTAGGCGTCATGTATCGGATATGCTACCCATAAAGCGGCTTTCTTAGTTTTATCGAAACAAATCGAATAGTTACGAATTGTTTGATTGTTTAAGAGCCCATAGTGAGTAACATATTGATAGTTAGTGTTTTCTACTTTAGTAGGTAGCTCAGCCCATGAGTTAAACGCCGGCAGATTCTCTTGGGATTCTGCTAGCTGTACCAGATCAAAAGTCTTTTGAGCATTCTCTGCAAAACGCAACGTTAGTTGTGCTCTTCGTTGAGTTTTTCCAGAATTGGTCTTATAATATACGTATAGTACATTGAGCCCATCTGCTATCTGTCCACTTTTGGTCGTTATATTATAATCTTTACTACTGAAAGAACACCATTCTGTTCCTTCGGTCACTTCTGCGTGCCATTCCGTACCGGTTTTACCGGATAGAATGATTGCTGATGATCCGGAAACTGATTTCACGGTCGAAGATATTTTCCAATATGCTTCTCCGTCTTCGGTCGGGGATACCGGGTCGTCGTTATTGCTACACGCAAATGCACACAGTATCAGCACCGTAAAGAATACGGACTTTATTGCTGCTGCGTAGTATTTGGGAGGTGATGTCATCTTTGTTCTAGTATTGAAAACTTCAACTAACTATTAATGTCTAATTAATAGTTAGTTGAAGTTTTAGATAACTGTATTATTTCTTCTTGAAAAAGAAAATTCCTTTCAATGAACTTATGCTTGAGGATTTATATGAACGAATAAATTTAGAGTCAGCATCCGCTGTCACTAAGTAAACTTCGTTGTTGGACGCTGTGACTCCACCGTTGTTTTTATCTTCAAATTTCCATTCAACAGATTCGTCAGCAGTGTCTTTTAATTTTAGTTTACGATTGGTAGCTTTAGTTGGGTTATATAAATACTGGTCCCCTATTTTTATATAGTATGTGTCAGCTTTACCATCAATTTTTACAAGTTCCATTTCGGCAGCAACTTGTGATGCATCTTTTGCTATAAGTTCATCTCCTTGATATTGATATGCAACTGTCACTAAGTCGCTACCCGAGAGAGTACCTTGCCAAATTTGATAGGTGTAAGGTTTAAGATCTGTTTTATTGTTACTTATTTCTGCATATCCTGCCATGAAATATTTTCCTTCTGATAGGTCCGCTACGGTCTCAATTAGTTTATAGCCATTACTTCCACCAATTGCTGCTACTTTTATAGGTACCGTTACAGAATTTCCACCACTCAATGATATTACTAAATCTTTTTTTATTTCATTGGTACTTGTATTAGCTTCAGCTTTAACTTTGACAGTGTTATTGTCTTTAACTTCTGCAGATATACCCTCACCTAAAGGACTGAGTTGAAGAGTGCTACTTCCTTGATTTGAGGTACTAATAATTAACGTTTCTTCTCCACCTGTTGAAGGAAAGTTAACTTGACTTGGAGCGACTGACGTTATTGTCGGTCCTGTTGCTTCGAACTCTTTAACATCTTCCAAATTACGAGGTAGAAGTTGTGCACTAGTTTTATAGGCAGCAGCTATACCTGTAAGTGAACCGTTTTCTTTAGCTATATATGCTACATTATTAAAGCTACTTGCACCTTTATTTATATATACAGTTAAATCACTTCCGTTAGCCTTGAAAGTATGAGTCGAAGCCTTATCGACCTCTGTTTTCCAAATGCCTGCCGTTTCAATAGTTACATTTTCTATTTTTACAGGCATACAAGCAAAGTCTAGAAGTTTATCTACGGTAATAGTAACAGGCTGAACATTATTGCCGGAAGATATCTTTTCAACTTCTGCAGCATCGAAGCCACTGATTTGTGGAGCACTGTTATATACTTGCATTTTCGCACTCTCTTTGCGCAGTGTAACTTTTATCTCATCACCGAGAGAATAAGTCTCAGGCTTGATAGTCGTATTGTAAAGAGTAAGTGCATTGCCGGCGGTAGTAGCACCTTTGGTCATTACGTATAATGTACCATATGAGCAGTTTTGTGCTTCTGGGTCGCCACAGATAATACCTTGAATTATATAGTCATTATCAATAGGAGTTACTTCTGTCGTTGCTTTTATCTTTGTAACCAGATCTGCAATGCTTATAGCTTCCGGAGCACTAGCAGTGAAGGTTTCTACAGAACCGTAAATATCTCCGGTTGAAGTTGTTGCGTATGCACGAACTGCATATTGGCTTCCACTTGTGAGTCCTGTTACTGCTACTGTCCAAGGAGAAACTTTTTCTTGAGCTTTTGTTTTAGCTACATTTGCCCAATCAATATTTGTAACATCTCCGGTGTATTCTGTATATTGTACACCGACTTCTGTTGCAGAAGCAACGTCCATGTTAACGACTGAACCGCCAAGAGTTGCAGATGTGCCATTTACTTGAGTTGCTTCGGCAGTAGAAACAGCAGGATCAGTATTTCCTAAATCAATTTCTTGTCCGCCATTGCCGGTTGAAAGAGTTGGGTCATCTATTGCAAATACAGAAGCTATGTCTGCTGCAAATTTAATATAAAGAGTATTAACGGGATACTTCAATGTAAAGTTAGATGTAACATATACCCAATATTCATCAGCTTGTTTATAGTCATATTGAATAGCGTTACTCCAAGTTGTGCCATCTTTACTTAAATAGAAATGGAAGCTTTCAGGTTTAAATTCATTGTCATAACCACCAGTTATTTGTTGTGAATAGCTTCCTCCAAATCCTAATTTAAGATTGGTTTGATCTGATTTTAAAGTAATCTTTTGAATGATGAAGTTTGCATTGTTTCCGAAGAAAAGTTTATCTCCACCAGAGGCACCTTCATAACCGGCACTAAGTTTTCCTGATTGGCGTATAGAAGCTCCCGAACCTGCATATTCTACTGTTGTAGAGCCTTCTCCTGATTTAACCCAATCTGTAAATTCGTCGACAAAAGGATAGGGACTCTTGGATGGTGCAGTAGTTCCGAATGTCTCATTGTAAATAACAACAGCAGGAACAATGTTTCCGCTTCTAATCGTAACTTCCTCTTTCATCAGCACTCCTACCTTGTTAGAAATCTGAATCAGGACTTTCGCTTCGTCTGTAATACCTTCGGGGATACTCACCTGAACTTTGTCAGAACCGTCACCTTCCATTTTGGAAAGTGTCACCCAGGTTTTATCGTCCAGTACAGTTGCTGTCCAGTGGCGGTTTGCTGAAATTTCAAAATAAGATTGACTTCCCTCTACCGGGGTTCCGTCGGTATCAAATACTAACGTTTTTGGAGAAACCTCCAAACGTGGAGCTTCAGTGTCGTCGTTATCGTCAACGCAACCTGCAAATAATGCTGTAGCCATTACAAACATCGTCGTAACGAACAGTTTGAGAAAAGTTAGATTTTTCATTAGCGTTTTTAAATAAATAGTTAATATTTCTTGTGAATTGTTTGTTATCATACGTTTCGATTTAAGTAATTAGCAAACAAAGATATTTTATTTTACGAAACTAACAAAGCTTTGTGCCACTATTTTTGTGTTACAATAAGGTTAAATTTGAGTTACAGCTTTACAAGTTGATACTGTTAAGGAGTGTAACAGTATGTAGGGGTTAATAAAAAATAAAAAAATAAATAGGAAGGTTTGTAATAATACTAAAAAGAACAACTGCTTTTTACAA
>OHJQ01001262.1_pt1 | contig 12779 bp, 18 predicted proteins | sample 1568601 | NCBI WGS metagenome assembly OHJQ01 (sample SAMEA3879599, study PRJEB24766) | human gut metagenome | biome: human-associated habitat; feature: feces | place: USA | collected 1985/1987 | reverse complement strand
GCTACTGATATTAACCATAAAACAAATGGAATAATTGCTATTATAGCATACTGTACTATATCATCATAAAACATTTGTCCAGCATTTTCTATATCTTCCTGTGGAAGGCTTACATGCAAATCTGCAACTATACCAAATACGGAAATAGAAGCACTTAAAATACCTGTAAATATAGCTATTGCTGGAACAACTTCGCTCCAAATATTTCTACTTGGAATTTTCTTTTTACATAAAGCTTTCATAGTTATTAGTTCACATTTAGACCATGACATCAATTCTTTTTCCATTTTTAGGTATTCAAAGTCAAGAAATAGCCACCAGCTCTTTCTTTTAATTCTTTTCCATTTATTCCAATCAAAAAAAAATTAATTCTTTATTCTGTAATTCCCATTCTACTTTGTTCTGATACCAAACAACTATTACCATTATCACAAATATTACGATTACCATATCCATTTCCATTTTTCTGTACCTTATAAAATTTACTCCATTCTAAACAATTTTCCTTTTGTTAATACATATTATATTCGTTTCTTCAATTTTCCGGAAGTACAATCTGAAAAACCGTCTCCTCCTGTTCACTTATAGCAGAAATACTTCCCCCGTGAAGCTCCACAATCTCTTTTGCAATAGCAAGTCCAAGACCTGCCCCTGCACTATTTGAGCTGCGTGCCTCATCAATTCGGAAAAATTTCTGAAATACTCTGGAAAGCTTTTCCTTTGGAATTGTTTTTCCTTTATTTCGGAAGAAAAGGCACACTCCGTCTGAATTTTTCTCTCCCTCAATCGTAATAACAGAAGACGGATAACTGTAAGAAACGGCATTCCGAATAATATTATTAAACACTCTGGCAAGCTTATCTGCGTCACCGTAAACCTGTAAGTCTTCCGGCACTTTCAATTCTATTGAATTACCCTTCTGCGCCAGAACAGGATAAAATTCTTCTTTCATCTGTATAAGCATATAATATAAATCAATATTCTCTTTTTCCAGCGTAATATTCTGTAAATTGTAACGGGTAATTTCAAAAAATTCCTGAATAAGACTGTCTAAACGCTCTGCCTTTTTTCTGGCTATATGAGTATATTTTTCGCGTTGAGCAAGGGGCATATCCGGTGCATCTTCCAGTAAATTCAGATACCCCATAACCGATGTAAGCGGTGTCTTCAAATCATGTGCCAGATAAGTAATTAAGTCATTCTTTTTCTGAGTTTCCATTTTCAAATACTGTTCTTTTCTTTCCATATCTGCTTTTATCTGAACCAACTGTGTACTTATTTCTGAAAATTCCTGAGGGAAAATTTCCGATACATCACATTCTTTTTTCATGTAATCATGTATCATTTCCGCTGTTCTGGAAATCAATTTTTTCTGTTGTTTTTTCAAGGAAAAATGCAAAATAATATATACAGAGCTTCCAATTATACCTGCCAAAAAAACAAAAGAAACAACTGCAATATACTTAAATGCTTGCCAATCCACACGCTCATAAATATATTGAACCTTTTGTTCTCCGTCGTACCATCCGGTACGTTCCTCATGAACGAAATGATTGCTAATCCAATCTAAAATCATGCCGTTAAAAACCGTATCAAATAGATAGTAAACCCCGTAAATTCCCAAAAGGAACAGCAAAATCAAAAGAATAATTTTCACAATTTTACAAATATTTTTCTTCTCATTTTTCAATTTTATAGCCGCACCCCCACACTGTTTTAATATACTTTGGATTTTCAAAAGAGTCCTCCATTTTTTCTCTTAAGTGACGAATATGTACGGTGATGGTATTATTGCTTTTGCTGTAATATTCATCTTTCCAAATCTGATGAAACAGCTCCTCCGCACTGACTACATTGCCTTTTTGTTCGCACAAAATAGCTAAAATAGAAAACTCTGTGGGTGTAAGAGACAATAAACGTTCATTTAAGAAACATTCATGCGTTTTTTTATTCAAAATCAATCCTTTATGCTCTAAAATCTCCTCTGCTTTCACTGTTCCCATATTATAGCGCTTATATCTGCGCAGCTGTGCCTTTACTCTTGCCACCACTTCAAGGGGCTGAAAAGGCTTTGTAATATAGTCATCCGCTCCTAAAGTTAAGCCTTGAATTTTATCAATTTCCGCCCCTTTTGCCGTCAGCATAATAATAGGATAATTATATCGTTCACGTATTCTTTTGCATAACTCTAAACCTGAAATTTGGGGCATCATAATATCCAAAAGAGCCAAATCCAGCTCTTCCTTCTCCATAAAATTCCACGCTTCTTCTGCATCGTAAAATTTATATACGAGAAAATCCTCATTTTGCAAATATAACTCGACTAAATCTGCGATTTCTGTTTCATCATCTACAATTAATATTTTTTCTTTCATATCTGCCTCCCAGCACATTATAACAGAAAAAGCAAAAATGGAGCAATGTTTTTTCCACTTCTGCTTTTTAAATTTACATAATATTTTTATTGTAAATTATCTTTTTTTCCTTTATCTATGGTTCGCAATATACCTCCTTTTAATTGAAAAACCACATCAGCACATTTTGCAATTTCATTAGAATGTGTAACAATAATCGCACACTTATTCATATAATGTACACTTTCTTCTAAAATCCGCATAACCGCCATTGCGGTATCCTCATCAAGATTTCCGGTAGGCTCATCCGCCAAAATAATTGGCGCTTCACCGGCTAATGCTCTTGCAATCGCTACACGCTGCTGTTGTCCACCGGAAAGCTGCAACACATTTCGCTTCATTTCTTCTTTTGTCAATCCCATTTTTTCTAAAATCGGTTCAGGCGGCAATTTACTTGTCAGCTTCACATTTTCCAATGGTGTCATATAATCAATGAGATTATATGCTTGAAAGATAAAAGAAACATGTTTACGACGATGATTTTCCAATCCCGTTTCTGTAATATCATTTCCATTAAATAAAATCTTACCTTTTGGAGCACTATCCAGCCCACCAAGTAAAGAAAGTAATGTTGTTTTTCCGCAACCGGATATTCCTAAAATAGCATATATCTTTCCAAGCTCCATTTGAGTATTGATACCGTCAAGTATATTTTTCTTGTTATCGTAAGAATATTTCAAATCTTTTATTTCCAAAACACTCATATTATATCCCTCTAAATAAAACTATTTTCTTCATCGCACACTGCCTCTCATTAACACATTTTTGTCAATATTTCACGAGGCTTTAATCGCATAATTGAAATCTTCCGGCAATAAAAGTTTCAAGATAATCACCTGAGCAAACAAATCATTTTTTCCATACACATATCGTCCAGACTTTCTTGGTATAGAAAGTCTTTCATAAATCTTCATATCACATAAAGCATCCTTTGTACGAAAGTCAAACAAACGATCATTATGAGCACACACATTTCTGAACTTTGTCATAACTGCTAACATTTTAATCATCTCATTAATCTTAATCGATCCAAAATCCTGGCAAACCTGTATCTGTACCCGACCTTTCTGACAGCTATATATTTTAGATAACTGTCCAATTGTTAGAACATTAAATAGCACCCATAACGGTACATAATTATATTTTTTCATATAATGGCGGATATACACATAATCACTATCGTTTCTAAGCTGACCTTTTATAATCTTCAACATATTTTGAAGCACAATCTTTTTCTTTCCTGAATAATCATAATGGTTAATGTCCAGATAGTCATCCTGCATGTCACCATATGTAAGACAAAAATGATACGATAAAGAAGACTTGATATTCCTCTCCAACATTAAAATATACTTTATGAAAATACTTCGCAAATCATTGTCAAATTGGTACAATTCATAAATATCTTCAAAAGTAATACCATCTTGAAATTGACTCGTTATTGGATTTTTATATGTCTCTTTATATCCATTGATTAACGGAAAATACCCTGTTTTAAACAATATTTTTTTAGCATATTCTTCATCCTGTATTTCCAGATTTTTTTTCTCTTTTAAAAAGACAATCTGCTCATCATATGTTAAAAATCCTTTTTTCCTCATTTTCCCGCCGCCTTTATACTTCCCTGAAAATAACGAAAGGCTCCCGCAGGAGCCTTCCGGACTACGGGCTTCTCAAGTTTCCGTAGTGCGATCACTAGGTACAGTATATCCTCAACAAACTCTTTTGTCAAGAAGAAGCCATACCTGTTTTTATTCTATGTACATCTCATATTTTTTATACATATCGGTTGTGCGTAATTACAACATTTAAGATTGCATCTGTAATCCGGTCACACAATTTGTCTGAATGGCTTTCGGTTACTGCCGCTGCTATATAAATTCCAGACTGGATAATGACTTTTAATACAATAATGACTTTATCGTATCCCACAGGATACTTTTGAAAATAGGTGGTAATTTCTTCGTAATCACTTTTATAAACGCTTTCACTTATAATTTTCTCAAGCATTTCTGGAACATTAATCCATAGCTATCAATCGGAAGAGTAACGGTAGGAAATGATGTAGAGCCTAAGGATACCTCCATTTTTACACTGGGAAATAAACTATCGTTAGTGTATTCGAGAAAGCGATATCTATATCTTCTGAAAAACGGTCAATCGCATGATGATATTTTGATAAGAAAGTACCTCCTTTAAATACACAATCGTACTTTATAAGATTTTCTTTCAACTCATCAATGAGTATCTCTTCATCATCACAAATTGCTATGTTAAACATTCTATAACCTCTTGTTACTATGATTTTCTGCTTGATATAGATGTTTTATTTACTATATAAGCTGTAACATTATAGCAAAATCCAAATCGTATTTTACACATTTCAGAATGTATACAGAAATAAATACACCTAAATATAGTTTTTTATTTTTAATATTCCATACTATCCACAATCTCTTTTATCGTCTCCATGGAAGTTCTTCCGCACAAAGTATATCGGACACCGTCAGCCACAAAAATTGCACATTTTTCTGAAACGTAGTTATTCTCCACATTTTCTTCTGTTGTGTCCTGAATGAGATTTACCTTGTATCCCTGTTTAGATGTATAGCTTTCCACATACTCATAAAAACCCAAATAGTCTGTATCCCATCCCTGCTCTAACTGTTCCTGACTTAAAATTAAATCCATTGACAGCGATATTGGCGAATAATACATCTCTTCTATGATGTAGTTCTTCATTTTTATAATTGCATAATTTTTCTGGTCTGTCTCCATACTTCCCTGCAAATAGGATTGTTCCGTTGCGTATTTACTTTCGAGCAAATCAATCCCAATATTTGACTGCAACGCAGTGTAATCAGAAAACTCTGTATGAATATATCCATATTCATCCTTTTCTGCTTTAAGAGGTGTAATTTCTACAATCTGCATTGCATCCAGTTCCGGAAGAGTTATTTTATTGACATTTACTTTATTCAAAAAATAATAACCTGCGAATACCGTCGTTCCGCCAATCATAAAAGTCAGTATAATCATAGCTGCATATCGCAGCATCGGATGAGATATTCGCCTCTTTGAATTTTTAAAAACTTTTTTCTTCATGATATCTGTAAACACAATCTCATTAAGTTCCGTATCTATTATTCTTTTAATTTCTTTACGTTCCATAACCTACCTCCATCAAAATTTTCTTGAGCCTTTTTCTGGCTCTGTTCATACGTTGTATTGTCACGTTTTCCGATTTTCCAATTACCTGTGCCACCTCTTTCATAGACAACTCCTGATAGTAATATAAAATAATGAGTTCTCTGTCGTGAATTTCCATATTTTGAATAGCTCTGGTCATACTATCTCTTTCCAACACATTTTCTATTAAATTAGCAGCAGATACCTGTACGTCTTCTTCCAGATATCCACGCCCCAACCGAAACCAATTCATCCGCATCATATTTTTGCAGCAGTTAATTGCAATCCTTGTAAGCCATGTCTTTTCACTGGATTTCTGATGAAAGCTTTCATAATGCTTCATCGCTTTTATAAAGGTTTCCTGTGCTGCGTCCTCCGCTAAATGATAATCTTTCAAATAAAGATAGCACATTCGCAGAATTGCATCGCCATATTCCATAATCAATCTTTCTATTACTTGTTCTGCCGACATTTCATCTTCCTCCTTTCACTTCTTAGACACAGGAATTACCTAAAATATTACACTGCTCCCTCATATTTTTTAAAAATCAAAATCTTTATCCTGTAATATTTAGAAAAGGGAATGTTCATGCCGCAGCATGAAACATTCCCTTTTCATGGTTGATTTTTTTGTTGTCTTCCAACCTCCGACACCTTCGTTCGAAAAACATATCAGATTTTAGGTGTCAACCCACCGATAATACACAGCTTTTACAAATTATTCAGCATTTCCTCCAACTCTTTTATGTACTTCGGAATTTCAAATCCCTGCGGACAATGCTCTGTACAGGCTTTACATCCGATACAAGCAGACGGACTCTTTTCTTCCGACATCTGCTTCAAATCACGAATTCTCCATGCTCCGCCTACTTTCGCTGTATTATAATGTTTCAGCAAACATGGAATATCCAGTCCCTGCGGACAATTCGGCGTGCAATATCTGCATTCTGTACACGGAACTGTAATGGTAGCCTTCTGCATTTCTGCTGCTTCCTTAATCTTCTCCTGTTCTTCAACCGCCAACGGAGCTGCCTCTGAAAATGTTTGGATATTATCATAAAGCTGACTGTCATCAGACATTCCGCTTAAAACCACCTGAACATTTTCCAGTTCCATTACCCATCGCATAGCCCATGATGCCAAAGAACGGTCTGTATCCATTGATTTTAATTTATCCGCTGCTTCCTCTGTAAGATTTGCCAAAAGTCCTCCATGAACAGGCTCCATTACCATAATCGGAATTTGAGCCTGCGTTAAAATTTCATACAGCTCCTTGGCATCTGTAAAATACCAATCATAATAGTTTAACTGAATTTGTAGAAAATCCCAAGGATACAGTTTTAAAAGCTCTTCCAAAAGTTTTGCTGTTCCGTGAAAAGAAAATCCTAAATATTTAATTTTCCCTTCCTTTTTCATCTGGTCGAAATAAGAAATACAGCCGTTTTCAATCATTTGTTCTGCAAAGGTATCCTGAATTCCATGAAGCAGATAAAAATCAATTCTTTCCATATTAAGTCTTGCAAGCTGTTCCTGAAACTGTTTGCGGTAATCCGGCTGTGCCTGAAAATTATACTTATCTGCTACATAAAAACTGTCCCGTGGGTATTTTTCCAAAGCTTTCCCCAGAAATTCTTCTGATTTTCCCCCATGATAGATATAGGCTGTATCATAATAATTAACTCCTTGCTCCATACAGTGAGCAATCAGCTTCTCTGCTTTCTCATAATCAATCTTTGCGTCGTTTCCCTCTGCTATGGGAAGGCGCATCACACCCATCCCCAGTCTTGATAATTGAATTTCATCTTTAAATGTTTTATACTGCATATCTTTCCTCATCTTTCTCTGCTATTTCTTTAAGCAAATTATAAAACTATTTCAGAATTTCTTCCAGATTAATTTCCCCGTTTTCAATCAAATTGTAAACAGCTTGTGCAATCTGATTTCTGGCTGTCTTTGCATTTTTATATTCCTCTGTACATTCCAGATATACCGTACTGTTCCCCACAGTAAAACCGGCATTGCAAACAACCTCCAGATTTTCTTCTCTGCGATAAGAATAACCTCCATGGACAGGAATTCCTTCTATAACAGAAGTATCTGTATATCCCATATTTTCTGCATCATCGAATAGGGAGTCTATCGTAGTTACATAAAGTCTTACGTCACCTATCATTCCCCTTAAAAGAAATAATTGATGATTGTCAACATCAAACAATCCATAGGCTTTAACAGGCAAATCATGAAAAAGCTGTTGAATTTCTTCTTCTGTTAAATCTCTTGTATCACACTCTATTTTTCCTTCTACACGATTTCCCGAAAACTTATTTCTTACAAATTTTATGGTATCTCCATTCTCTAAGGTAACGGTGTATGTCCGCCCTAAAATTGCTGTCCCTAAAAATACAATCAATACAATACTTGCAGCAGCAACACTCCATTTTAGCCAGGCATAGTGCCCCTGTCTGTTTTTCTTTCCGCTATATACAGCTGCTTCTTCTATATATTCAGAATTTATATCACTGATAATTTCAGAAATTTTCTCTTTTCTCATAGAAATATCCCTTCCTTCATTAAATGTTTTCGCAATTTTGTGCGTATTCTGGAAAGCCGAACAGATACATTATGATTGCTTGTATGAAAAAGCTCTGCAAGTTCTGTAATAGAAGTGGAATACCAATAGCGTTGCACAAACATAACACGATTGTCTTGCTCTAAGCAGGCAAGAAATCGGTTAATACTTTCGGTGATTTCCTTGGCTTCCCATTCCGTTTCCAATGGTATCCGCAGACGGAAAACAGTTTTCCAATTCATCCAGCGCAATGTCATAGGTACTATTTCATTTCGCCGCAGTGTTTGCATGATACCTTTTAATCGCTAAATTCCGAACAATACGACAAATATATGTTAAAAGCGGATTTGGATTTTGCGGTGGTATAGTATTCCATGCTCCCAGATAGGCATCATTTAAACATTCCTGTGTATCCTATCGGTTATTTAATATATTATTTGCCACTTTCCTGCAAATTGCCCCATATTTATTGGACAATTCTATAATTGCCTTCTCCGAACGTTGATAAAATAATGCAATAATTTTTAAATCCTCCAAAGCCTTCCTCCTTTCTCCTCCATCTTTATACTACGAATTTTCAATAAAATATCTCATTTTTTTTTAACATATAAAACAATTATCGAAAAATAATTTAGGCAGAACAGCATAGATTTCTCTATACTCTTCTGCCTTTCTTTTTACTGTTTTGAAATTTCCTGCATAGCTTTTTTAAACTGAACTGCAAATAAAATTGCGGTAAAGGTTACGGCAATCACATCAGCCACAGGTTCTGCCATATAAACTGCCATGGTCTGGTTTTGTTTTAAAATTGCCGGCATCACGTAAATCAGCGGAATTAAAAGAATAAATTTACGCATAACCGCTACAATAATAGAAGCCTTTGCATTTCCGATAGACATAAATGTCATCTGGCATGCCATCTGAATTCCGAAAATAAACAACGCTGCCACATAAATTCTCAATGCGTCTTTTGTAAATGCCAAAAGCGCCACATCAGATGTAAACAAGCTTGCAAAGCCCTGTGGAAACAGCATTACACCGCCCCATAATAAAATAGCATACGCCATACTTACTTTTAATAACAGCCAGAAAGCTTTTTTTACACGTTTTACATTACGTGCACCATAATTATAACTGATAATCGGCTGTGCTCCCTGCCCCAGTCCCTGCAAAGGAAGCATAGCAAACTGCATAACACTGGTTAAAATTGTCATTGCACCTACTGCAATATCTCCTCCGTATTTCAGCAAGGAAGAATTAAAGCACACAGAAATAATACTTTCACTTGCCTGCATAATAAACACAGAAGAACCCAGCGCCAAGCTCGGAAGAATAAATTCTTTTTTTAATTTCAGGTTTTCCTTTTTAATCTTTAAGAAGGTCTTCTTTCCAAAGAGGAAGGATACCACCCAGATACAAGAAAGCGCCTGAGAGATAATGGTTGCCAGAGCAGCGCCTCTTACTCCCATATCCAGACCGAAGATAAAAATCGGGTCCAACACAATATTTGCCACTGCACCGATTAACACAGACAGCATACCTGTCTTGGCAAAGCCCTGAGCGGTAATAAAAGCATTCATTCCTAATGTAAGCTGAACAAAAAACGTACCCAGCGCATAAATATTCATATAGCTTACGCCATATTCAATGGTATTTTCACTGGCTCCAAATGCCAAAAGAAAATCTCTGTTCCAAATCAGCAGGACAACCGTCAATAAAACAGAAATGATAATCTGTAATGAAAAACAGTTACCCAATGTTTTTTCTGCTGATTTTGTATCGCCTTTTCCCATAAAAATAGAAGCTCTTGGCGCACCGCCGTTTCCGACTAATGCCGCAAATGCCGCTACAATCAGAATTAACGGCATACACACGCCTACTCCTGTAAGCGCCATAGCCCCTACCTTCGGAATATGCCCGATATAAATACGGTCTACAATATTATAAAGCATATTGATAATCTGGGCGGTTACTGTGGGAAGCGCCAGCTTTAACAATAATTTACCTACCGGCTCTTTCCCTAAAAAATCTTTGTGGTTTGTCATGGTTCTCATTTCCTTTCTAAAACCTCTTTTAGATTTTCTAAAATAAAATCCGTTGTTTTCTCATAAGTTTTCAAATCATCATTTGAAAGGTTTTTAAAAATTTGTCGGCGAAATTTTTTATTGATTTCTTCGATTTCCTGAACAATCGGAACTGCTTTTTCCAAAAGAGATAAGTGAATTTTTCTCCTGTCTGTCTGGTCCTGCCTGCGCATTAAAAGCCCCTTTTGTACCAAAGTTTCTACACCGGCAGATACATTTCCTTTGGGGAGCATACGCCTCTCCACAATATCTGCTGCTGTGTCTCGCTCCGGATTATTATACAAAAATCCAATAATGGCAATTTCTATATGGGACAACCGGTGCTTCATCTGTACATCTTCCAAATATTTTTCATACAGCTTCATCATATAACGAACCAACATCAGCATATCGGACGCATTTTTCATCTATATTTTCACACCCCTTCCATAAAAAAACAGCTATAATAGTTCTAAATAAAACTGTTTTATCTAAAACTATTATAGCCTCAAAATAAAAAATGTCAACTTCAAAATCTAAAATTCTTTTTTCTCCATAATACAAATACTGACATAATAAGAAATACCTAAAACAACAACCGCTAACAGTATACCTCCCACAAAAAACTGTCCGTCAGAAATCCCTGTCAAGAACTGTTTTACCCCTCCCAAATCCAAGGAAAGCTTTTCGGAAATATTTGTAATCAGATAAAACAGAGCAATCAAAATCAAAAAAGTTCCCAGAAAAACGATTTTTCCTTTATCGCTGCCGTATTTAAGCTGAATTGGTATCATCAGCCCCAGAAAAATTGCCAGAAATATTAAAAAGCATCCGCAAAATAAAAACCACTGCAAAAATTCCATTTCCGGTGTCTTAACCCACTGCATAACAGTAGTTACTACCGAACTCACAAGAAATCCTGCCCCTCCTGTTAAAAACCCCAGTAAGAACTTCTCTTTTACATACTCTTTTCTGGAAACCGGCAATGTAAACAGAAAGGGAAGTCCGTTTTCATATTCGTCATAACTGATAGTGCCCATGGTCAGAATACAACAGATAAATGGCATATATCCCATGAGAAAACTGCTGTTCATGCCTGACATAAGTAAAAAAAGTACCGTCAAAAATATAATCATCAATAATCTTTTATTATGCTTCATCAAAGCAATATCTTTTATAAATAATCCTTTCATATCTTTTCTCCTTTTATCATCATAGTAATTACCTCATCTATGCTTCCCTTTTCCATTGTATAAGAAGGATAATTTTCAAGATAAAACTGCTTTTGATTGGTCAGACAGGCATATCCCCAGCTTTCTCTCTTTTTCCGAAGCAAATAGTTTTTATCTAAGGTGTCGTACTGCTCAGAAGAAATCTTCAATAATCCATACTGTCCCAGCAGCGTGTCAATTTCCTCATGGAGCACTACTTTTCCATTATCAATCATATACAAATCATCACATAAACCCTCTAAGTCTGTGGAAATATGTGAGCTGATTAAAATTGTTCTGTTTTCATTTTCCTCCATGTATTCCCTGAGCATGGAAAGCAAGTCCTCTCTTGCCAAAACGTCCAAGCCTGTGGTAGGTTCATCCAAAAGCAAAAATTCTGCTTTATGAGAAATTGCAGTTAAAATTTTCAGCTTTGCTTTCATTCCCGTGGAAAATTCTTTTATCTGTTTCTTTAAAGGTAATTGATACCGTTTGCAATAATCGAAAAACATGGCTTTATCAAATTGGGAATACATATTCTCCAGTATCTTTGCCACATCCTGAACCGTCAAAAATCCACTAAATCCTGACTCAGCCAGTACAACACCCAGTTTTTCCTTTTCTTTCTTGGAAAGAGTTTTATAATCTTTTCCAAAAATTTCAATCGTTCCTCCGTCTAAGGAAATCAAATCTAAAATCCCTTTGAAAATTGTACTTTTCCCTGCTCCGTTTGCCCCAATTAAGCCGGTGATACAGCCTCTTGGGATTTCAAAAGACACGTCCAGTTGGAATAAATCATAGGATTTTTTCAAATCTTTTATTTTCAGCATTCTTCTTCATCCTCCATTATCATTTCAAACATAGAACGGATATCTTCATTGGAAATACCATATCTTTTTCCTTTTTGAATAATATTTTCCAAGTCCGTCTCCAGTTCCCTTCTTCGTTCCTCTGCTTTTGCAGCGTTATTTCCCGCTGCCACATAAGTGCCCTTTCCGTGAACCGTAACGGTAAATCCTTCTTGCTCTAAATTGTCATACGCCTTTTTTACAGTAAGAGCGCTTATTTTTAATTCTTTTGCCAAAGAGCGCACAGAAGGCAAAATCTCGTCTTCTTTTAATTCTTCATTTAAAATCATTGTTTTTATCTGCTCCATGAGCTGTTCATAAATCGGTACCATCGATGAGTTATTGATTATAATCTTCATTGTTTTCCTCCTGTTAATAAACAGTATATAACAGTATATAACTGTTTGTCAACTGTTATATACTGTTATGCTTAAAATTTCTTTCTTTTATCTTTTTTTATGATATAATTAAAATGTATTATGTAA
>OHJQ01001259.1_pt1 | contig 12816 bp, 4 predicted proteins | sample 1568601 | NCBI WGS metagenome assembly OHJQ01 (sample SAMEA3879599, study PRJEB24766) | human gut metagenome | biome: human-associated habitat; feature: feces | place: USA | collected 1985/1987 | reverse complement strand
GGGGTGGTTTTTCTCGTTCTACAGGCGGGACTAATGCAGGCGGAGGAACAGGCGGTAGAGGTGCTTTGATTATAAAAGATGTTTCGGTGGTTCCAAATACATCTCACGAAGTTATAGTGGGTGCAGGTGGTAAGGGTGGAATAGGAACTGTTAGTTATGAAGGAACATGGTCGTCTCCTGGAACTGATGGGGAATCATCATCTGTATTGGGGATTGAAGCTAGAGGTGGTGGGGGCGGCAGCGGCGCACTTGGCGGAAGAACTGGCAGTAATAATTCGCATGATGTTGTATATGGAACTGATGGTATTTCTTACGGAGACGGTGGAGCAGGTGGTGTTACAGGCAGTAAAGGAACAGGGGAAACTTTAAATGGTAAAAATGGTTCGCCGGGGTGGGTTATAGTTGAGTATGGTTTTCCTATTGGTGATAATACTACAGTAAAAGCTTCTGATGTTTATGGAGATATAACTGTAACTTCTACCTCTAGTATTTTTTCAGAAAGTGATAAAGGACAACTTTTTGCCCTAACTCATTTTTTAAAAACAGACTACAAAAAGGGGATTCCAAGTAATAATGGAGAAAATTTACAGGTTAGTGTATTGCCAAAATCTAATGTCTATGTAGAGAGTTTCGGATTTTGGAATGGTAATTTTAGTTTGGAAAAATATGATCCTGTTTCTTTAAAATGGGTGAACATAAGAACACAAAGCGGGAACAGAAGCCAGAATTATAGCTTGACTGAGGAGAACACATCTGAAAGTATTGCTAACTACAGAGTTACTTCTACTGAATTTAATACAGACGTTTGGAGCGGTGAAAATGAGAAGCAGAGAGGCTATATAACCATTCAAAGCATCGGGGGAGATTATACGGGGCATGTATTGATTACTGAATATGTTAGCCCTACAGTAGTGAAAGGGACTGTAAAAAAACAGTTGGCTTCTACAGATGAAACCCGTGATTTTGCTTTTGCTGCTTGGAATGGTGAAAAAGGGTATCCTTCTGCAACAGGCTTTTATGAAGACAGGTTAGTCTTTGCGGGAAGTAAAGGATTTCCGCAGACATTCTGGACAAGCAAAACAGGAGACTATTATAACTTTGGAACAAGCATACCGTCTGCCGATGATGATGGAATTACGGCCACTTTAAACGGTGGACAAATGAATGGCATTAAGGCAATTATAGCTTTTGGTGAAATGCTGCTGTTAACAGCCGGCGGAGAATTTAAAGTAAGCGGCGGAGGTAAAGCCATTACAGGAAGTAATGTTTTAAGTCAACCGCAGGAATATAGGGGTGTGTCAGATGTTAATCCTGTCACTATCGGCAGCAGGATTATTTATGTGCAGCACCAGGGCAATATCATACGTGACCTTGCTTACAGCTATGATGTTGATAAATATACCGGTGATGATTTAAATTTATTGGCTTCGCACTTGTTTGAAGGGCATAAAATAATATCTATGACCTATCAGCAGATACCTAACAGTATTGTTTGGTGTGTGCGTGATGATGGTTCGCTGTTAGGGCTTACCTACATCAAGGAACAGGATATCTACGCATGGCACCAGCATACCACGGCAGGCGGGAAGTTTGTTAGTGTATGTAATATTGGAGGGTCAACAGAAGATAAGTTATATGCAGTAATTGAGCGTGGCGGGCAGTATTATGTGGAAATAATGGAAAGCCGTGATAAAAGTACTAATGTAGAGGATCAGTTTTTCGTCGATAGTGGGATAACCTATGAAGGAGAGCCGACCGATGAAATATCAGGTCTTGAACATTTAGAAGGGTATACTGTGGCTATATTGGCTGATGGAAATGTACTTCCTCAGCAAACTGTAGAAAACGGCAAGGTTCTTCTTGGAAATAAATACAAGAAGGTCCATGTAGGGCTGCCTATAGATGCGGAAATAAAAACACTGCCTATAGATTTTACAGCTCAAGATGGCACATATTTAAGTCGGAAGAAACGAATTGCTACAGTTACATTATTACTTAAAGATAGCCGCGGTGGATTGTTTGGAATGAAGGAAAATGAGTTAGATGAATTTAAATGGCGCAGTAATGAAGACTATGGGGAACCGATTAGTTTGCAAACAGGCAAGTTTAAAGTAACGATCAAGTCTGCTACTTATGATGAAACTCAGCAGATAATAATTAAACAGCCTGATCCGCTGCCGATGACTGTATTATCTTTGATTCCGGAAATAGAAGGGTAAGGTGTATTATGGCAAAGTATGAATTTGTAAAGCCCACAAGGGCAGATGCTGAGTATATAGCGGCTAATCTTAAACCAGATAATTACAGTGAACTATTTTGTGCTATTGGCCCTAATGCTCTTGATGATATTTTAGATGGATTGAAGCACAGTGATGAAATCGGCTGTCTGCATATTGACGGCGTACCCGCTGCTGTATATGGAGTGAGAAAAGCTTCGATAATGAGCGACGAGGGGCGCGTATGGCTGCTTATGACGAAGGAAACGGAGAACCATAAGGTATTTGTCGGAAGGCAGACTAAAAAGGCTGTAAGAGGGCTTTTAAAGAGATACGACAGGTTATATAACTGGGTCAATGTTGGAAATGATAATATAATGCGTTGGCTTAAATGGCTTGGCGCAGAAATACATGAACCAGCGCCACATGGAGTTTATAATCTGCCGCATCACTTTTTTGAGTTTAGAAAGGATGATGAATAATGGGCGTAGCGGCAACAATAGGCGCCACTCTTTTGGGTGGCTTTATTTCGGGCAGAGCGCAGCAGCAGCAATATAACGCTGCCGCTCAACAGGCAGAGGTAAATGCTCAGATAGCGAATCAGAACGCAGATAAACTGCAGGCACAGGCTGAAGAACAGTCTAAGTCAAATACTATCAACGAAGAAAACAAACGCCGGCGTATGAACGCTATGTTAAGCCAGCAGAGGGCTAATATAGGCGCTTCTGGTATAACAGCTTCAGGCAGTGCGGCAAACGCTTTAGCTGATAGTGCGTATAATATGGAAACAGAGCTTGCTATTGAACGCTATAATTCAAGGCAAGGCGTTGAGAATATTTTTCAGCAGTCTACTGACCTTGTTAATCAACGTGATATCTATAATCAAAATGCACGCAATTACCGTAAAGCCGGTAAGCGTGCACTTATGAATAATATGCTTATGAGTGGGTTATCCCTTGCAGGTAGTTTATACAGTCCTAAGAGCGCAGGAAAGCAAGGTGCTTCCTCCAGTTCTTCAACTCCTAGTGTAACAACAGGTGCTACATGTCAATTCAACAGTAGTGGAACTGGCTATAGACAAGGCAATTACAGTTATTTCCCGATGAAGCCGAAAACTTACTTCTAAAGTGAGTTGATAAAGAGAGCATAGTTAAGTAATACGGACTGTACTTGCATTAGTACGAAATGTATTATATAATAAACGAAAAGAGATAGTCAGTGGTCGCACGCTGGCTCTCCCTCATAATTGTAAAATGTGAAAAGAGATAGTTTAACGTGTGGTAGCGTTAGCTCATCTCGTAACAAGAATGTGATTGAAAACGAGCCCGCGACCTTACGTTGGGCTTATTTTCTTGCTATTTTACGGCAAGAATAATGGTAGCCACGAGAATACCAAACGCTATCATTAGGGATAATGCTTGATATATGCTCATAGGATCACCACCAATCAGTTACGGACTGATAAGCCAACATAGTTAAACTATCTCGGACAACATTATAACACACCTTTAAGCGCTTAACAATTTGTTAAAGCGCTTTTTCTATACCCAAAAGGAGGCTAGGATATGGCAATCGACATTTTTCAAGTAGGTGCGCAGTTAGGAGCGCCGGCAAGTAAAGTATCTAATGTCCGCTATGATAACAGTGGACAGCAGGCTGTTGCAAGAGAATCATCTCAGACCGGTAGAATTATTCAGGCCGGTGTTGAGCAGGTAAGAGAGCAGATCATAAGAACCGACGTTCTGCAGGCTAATAATGAGTATGTAAAACGTACTAACGATCTAAGAATGCAGTTGATGCAGAAAAAAGAAAAAGGTGCTCTTGATATTGTCGGTGAGTATGAAGCTGGTGAAAGAAAGATACGCAGCGAACTTATGGCTCAAAGTCCTCAAAGCGTAAAGTACGGCAAAGGCGCTATGTTATTTGATTACAGCACCCAGCAAACTGATAATGCTAATCGCAGAGTTTTGGGGCAATACAGAGCGCAGCAGTTTGAAGCCTGGCAGAATACTACTTTTGCTAATTCTATAAATAGTTCTGTTCAAAAGGCTGTTTTATCTCCTAATGACCCTGCAGTTATAGCCGATGTACAAAAAGAAATTGATTACGCCATAAATTCCAGATATGGAACATATGGAAGAGAAAGGCTTGATTTAGAGTATAGAAAATGGACTGGAGTATTAGGTCAGGCGTTGATAGACAGAAGTTATGCTAATGGCGATATAAATACGGCCGAAGCTTATGTTGAAAAATATGGTCCTTATATGGATCCGGGCGTAACAAGTGCCTATGCTAAAAATGTTTATGCTCGCAAACAAGAAGAACGGCTGTTTAACATGGGACAGAACCTTTATGCTACTTTTGGTGAGGATGAAGGCGCTGCACGTGATTATATCTTTGGCGATAATTTTAAAACAGAGGTTGATGGTAAGGCGATTGTAAAAGCAGCTAGTGCAGATATAGGTAATAATTATGGTGAGAATACTTGCACTATTAGTATCAATAGATGGTTGAGATCTGCTGGAGCTAAAGAAGGAAATACGTGGGCGCCAACCAATATGGAAGATGCAAAGGACAATGGAGTATTTTTTACCCAACGGAATCAGCTTCGAAATGGTGATATTGTTTATTGGGATTGGGAAGATAATGACGACAGCGATCATGTAGGGGTTTATGATGCTTCTACAGGAAAAGTAATTCAAAGCGGTACGCATGGAGTTGCTGCTTTGGATTTAGATCATTATAAAGTTTTAGGTTTTGCTCATCCGATAAGCGATGCGCCTACGTTGGAAGATAGGCAGAAGGCCTGGAACAATTATGTGCAACAGAAAAATATTAATGATGCCATTAAAACTAATCAGCAAAATATGATCATAAAAAATATAGAACAAAGATTATGGGATAATTTTAAAACAGGTATTATTGATTCGCAGGATATGCGAAACATGGTTTTTAGTGCTTCCGGTGGAGATGCAGAGGTAGAAAGAACATTATTAAAATTCGGCGATGATTTAATAGGGATACAGACGAAAGCTGCTGCCGCTGTATCTAATAGCGGTATTTACAAAGAAATTAAAGATGCTATTACAAATAGTACTGTAACGCCAGCAGAAGCAGTATCTTTAATCAATCAAAACGCAACAGTCTTAGGCGAAGCAGATAGAAGCAGGTTATTGGCTTTTGCTAGAAATCAAGATCCAAGAAATAAGGATGTTGATAAACAGTTAGCTACTATGATCAATGAAGCACTTTCTGATCCAGTGGAAAGAGGAGAAGCTCAAATTTACTTGGATAATGCAATAGAAGATAAAACTGATCCTCAGAAAAGATACGACGCTGGATATGGTGTATTGTATGGGACAAAGGATAAACCGGGAATTTTGCAGAATAAAGCTATTTTTAAAAATTATAATAGCAAACAGCGTGAATGGGGTTCGTTAAAGAGCAGTCTATCTCCTAAGCTTTATCCTTATATAGATGCATATCAGATTCAGAACGGTAATAATATTGATTTGGGACAGGCAAAAACAATCTTTGAATCCATAAATCCGAACGATAAATACCAGATTTCGGCACTTCAATATGCGACTGTTTATAATAGTCCAATGGATATTCAAGAGCTCAATAAACAAATTGCGGCTATGGCAGTTCGTGATGGTGTAGATGCAGCACCACATTTGCTGGATATTCCACAGCAGAGTGAAACAGTAGTACAGCAAAATGAAAGCACTCCATGGTTTAGCGATTGGGGAGCCAGTGAGCGTACTGGTTTAGCGGCAATGAGTTTTAGTGATACTCTGGAAGCTATAAAACAGCGTCACTTAGCAGCATTAAGAGGAGAAATTAACGAGGAGTGATAATATGGCAAGGTCTATATTGTATGATGTAGCAGCAGCAGGAAAGTTTATACCAGACGACTTAAAGACTAAAGCGTTACAAGGGGCTAATGTAAATAATATATCACTTCAAATGGCCGCTCGTAATCCCGATTATTATTTACCTAAAAACTTTGATTATGACTGGAATAAATATGAGAGGATAGCACCAAGAACAGCAGAGGCGTTAAAAGACCCGGTGCTTATGAGCATTGCCGGCACTAAAGCTGCAGAATTTTGGGGCGAACAAGAGAATAACTGGAAAAGTATTACAGCACTGAAAAATGGCTTTAAGAATGTTGCTCGCAGTGGTTATGGTGCAGTTGCATTCTTGGCTGATTTAGGAGCAGATAAAAAAGATGTTGACTTGACAACGGAATCCAAGGTTTTTAGCGCAGATACAATAGGACGGCTTTTGTATGCTGTCGGTGGAGATAAGCTAAAAACTATTGGTACTGAAGCTAAACGCATTGGTGGCAGTGAAATATTTAAGCCGGAAGAAGTAAAGGCTGAAACTGCGGCAGGCCAGTTTTATTATGACTTACTGCAGAATGCACCACAATTAGCGGCACAGGTCGGCGTTGCAATCAGTACAGGCGGCTGGAGTGCTGCTGCTTTTATGGGCAGTCAGATTGCAGGCGGCCAATATTTAGATCTTACTGAAGCTGGGGTATCTAATGACAGAGCCAGAGCTGCGGCGTCTTTAAACGCTGTTGCACAGTCTGCTCTTGAAAAAGTGGGCTTGGGCAAAGTCATGGGAGCAGGAGCAAGAGCCGCTAAAATCGCAACTATGGGCGGTAAGACCAAAGAAGTTTTTAAAACTGCATTGACAGAAGGCATTACTGAATGGATTCAGGAATACCCGGATGCTGCTGCTGAAATATGGGCTAAAAATGCGAATCTTTCCACTCAAGAGCAAATACTTAAATTTTATCAGGAATTTGGAGAAATCACTAAAAGAGGCGCTTATTCCGGTGCTATTGGTGCGGTGTTTGGTGGTCTTGGAGGTTCGGTAAGCATTGCCGTAGACCGTAATGCAAATAGAGTTATGCAGGAGCAGGCTGTACGTACTGCGGAAACGATGAAAAACAGTAAGGACGTAGATATTACCGCCAGCAAACTAGTACTGAACCAAACGACAGAAGAAAAGGCTTATGTAGATGCTGAAACCCTTTTTACATATGCGCAGGCAAATCCTAACCTGGATGTAAAAGATACCTTTGGTATAGAGGTTTCTGAACTGCAGGCTGCTGCTGTTCGTGGTGAGGATATTGAAATGCCAATGGGTACGTATTGTGCGGCAGAGGCTCAAAATCCTGGCTTTTTCCAGGCTGTAAGCAATAACGTAGCTTTTGAACAGGGTGGTTATACAGAAGAACGCGCCAGAAATAAAAAAGCTCTCCAAAGCGCTTATAAAAAAGCGTTGGAGAACGACGAGGAATTTAGAACTGCAGTTGATACTTTTAGAAATGAATTGACCGAAGCGGGACTAAATCAAAAGGAAACAGGTGACGTCCTGGCTATTTTAACCAGCCGTGCAATGATTGCTAATCCTGATGACCCTATGCAGTATTTCAGAGATAACCCTTTAAGCTTCAAACGAGTTATCAGCACTCCTAATGGCCGGTATATGCAAACTAAAAGTGCTAACGAAAAATTGCTTGAGGATGAAAATAACTTTTCTGGTATCGTAGATGAATATACTGCTGGGAAAATAAATGATACTAAAACCTATAATGTTATGACGACACCTCTTGCATTGGGACTTGCGGGCGGTAAAATTTTGCCTGTGACTATTGACGGAAGTAAGATTAAACACATTTTTGACGGACATTCTGATGGTATGACACCGGAGCTGTTGAAACAAATTCCTCGCGCAATGGCTGACCCAATGATGGTATTAGATTCTTATTCTGGTCGTAAAATTGTAGTGCTTGATTTAAAGGACAAGCAAGGATCTACCATTATTGTTCCTTTAGAACTTGATGTAGAGCGTAGTTGGTATAAAGTTAATGCAATTACGAGTGCGTACGGTAAAGGCGGAGAAAGTGGTACAGATTATAACTGGTTTATAGAACACAATCTAAAAAAAGGTAGAGTATCATATATAAATAAAGAAAAGACTGCCAAGTGGCTACCTTCTCCTAGCAGCGATTCCGCTAGCAGAATAACCGATCTTGACAGTCTTCTTAATAATAGTATACCAGATGAAAATGCACTCCGCAAGAGACGAGAAGAAATGCAGGGATACTACCAGGCCGAAGGGAAAACTAAAGGCGCTATCACCTGGGACGAAGAAGGCAAAGCAATTATCAGCCTGTTTGAAGGTGCTGATATGAGCACTGTTATTCATGAAGCTGTCGGACATTACTTTATTGAGAATCTCATACGTGAAGGGGCACTCCCTAATGCTACAGAGCAGATGAAAAAAGACCGTCAGACTATGCTTGATTATGCAGGTGTAACTAAAGACTGGGATAGCTTGTCGCAGGAAGAAAAAACAGCAGCACATGAACGCTGGGCAGAGGCCGCAGAAACTTATATGCTTGAAGGCAAGGCGCCCTCAAAAGAGCTGCAGCCGGTATTTAACAGGTTCAAAAAATGGCTGCTTGCTGTTTATAACGCCGTTTTTTCGGATAAGCGCAGTAAAAATGCTGTTCCAATCAACGATGAAGTAAGGCAGGTTTTTGACAGGATGCTGGCCAGTGAAGAGCAAATATCAGAAATGGAGCGTATTGACGGTTATTTTTCTGCTTTGCCAGATGTTGTGTTAGATGCACTTTCAGAACCACGTAAGCAAATGCTGCGTAATTTTGCTGCTAAAGCTCACAATAAGGCAGTACAGTTATTAACAAAAGAAAGCCTTGTTAATTTCAATCAGGAGCGTAAAGATCGGATTCAAAAATATCGTGAAGATGTAGAGCCGCAGGTCAAAGAAGCGATTGCAAAACAGCCGTTATATATGGCTTCGGAGCAGATACTTGATATTGCATCTGATTTAAAAACAGCGAAGGGCGTAGCTAACAGATATTTAGAAGGCAATTTTGATGAAAGTAAAATGGCAACTTTTGATATGATCGCTGAAGCTAATGGTTTTACTTCCGGTGACGAGCTGGCTAAAACGATTATATCAGAACCATCTTTTAATGGTGCGGTTAACAGACATATTGATGAAATGGTGCAAGACGCCTTCCCTGATATTTACAAAGAGAGAGGGCTTGCTGAAGAAGCTGCACGTGATGCTATGTATAATGACGAGAGCGGTCTTTTGATAAATACAGAAGCACAGCTTATTGAGGATAAAGCACAAGGCTTGTTAAAGGGTCAGCGTGATGCTGAAACTCTTAGAAAACTTGCTGTTGCACGCAGGCAAACGGCTAAAATACAGGCACAGATGGACCTGCAGAACAGAGTGAAATTAAAGGAGGCTTTGAATACCCAAAAGTATATTACTGCCGAACGAAACGCTGCGGCTAAAGCTGCTGTGGCATTGGAAAATGATGATTATTCTGCTGCGGTCCGATATAAAAACGTCCAGGCGTTTAATCATGCTTGTGTAGTTGAAAGCGTAAGACTGCGTAATCAGTATGCTAAGTGGCAGAATTATTTCAGGAAGCAGGCTAAAGCTAAAAGGGAAACGTGGGGTAATGAAAGAAACTTTATTCAAGCAGCAGCAATTATGGAAAGGTTCGGTTATAAGCGTAAAGATTATTCTGATTTTGAAAAGACAGAAACTTTATCAGACTATCTGAATGATATGGATGATCTTTATGACAATGTTGCAGTTGCTGATTGGATAATGGATGAGGATGTTAGCATTACAAATCCTCGTGAACGTATGACGGCAAGCCAGCTTGAAGATGTAGTAAATGCGCTTAAAAATATCAAAGCGATCGCTAAACAGGAAATGAGTATCAATGCTTTACAGAAAGGTGCTACCTATGCTGAATTTAAAGCTGAAGCACAGGAAACACTTAATAAGCTGAAAACTATCTGGAAACCGCAGGTTGGCGTTGCACAGCAGCCTACAGTAATGGAGAAGCTAAAAGCATCTTTGCGCAGTACGGACAATCTTTTTGAAATGATGGACGACTGGCAGTATGGATTTTTCAGTAAACATTTTGGCGCAGCTATTCGAGAAGCGGCCGATAATGAAACAAGAAAAATTTTAGAATATGAGGAAAAAACAGCGCAGGCTTACAGGGAATGGCTGCCGGATAAAGCTGCAGAAAAGGCAGCCGATTATCAGGAAAAATATGACGAGCTAGGTACTTCTGTAGATAAGCACGTTTTATTAAAAATGCTTATGAATTTAGGAAACGAGAGCAGTGCCAGAGTATTGTGCAGCACTAGACCGGTAGGTTTTGAAAATTCTGCTTTGTGGGTAGATGGCGATATCGTGCAGACTAAAATCAATTTGCTTGATTTCTTAGGGCGTAATCTTACTGAAGCGGATATAAAATATGCACAGGCTAAGATAGACATTGCAGAGATGTACTGGTCTGAAATGGAAGCTCTTGAAACTCGTTGGACAGGGTTTAGTCCTAAGAAAGTAGAAGCGTCGCCTGTAGAGCTGACGTTATCAGACGGCAAGACTGTTGTTATGCGTGGCGGTTATTTCCCGCTGATGCGTGACGGTGATACTGGTTCTAAACACGCTGGGCAAGAAGTTATTTCTGATACTGACCCCAGACAAGGCCGCAATATTAGAACAATGAGCACCAGACGAGGCCATTTAAAAGAACGTGTTAAGGCTAAATATCCTGTTAATCTAAAACGTGGAGCAGAGTTTAATGTTGCTATGGATGCGATACATGATCTGTGCTTCCGTGAGGTTATGGGCGATTTCCGCAAAATTATGAACGATCAGGAAATGTATACTCTGATTAAAGAAAAATTAGGACTGGCCGATTTCTCCGCCTTTAAAGAATATCTTGAACGTGCGGCAAATCCTCAAGGTACTAACAGCGGTTCTGTTGGTGAAAGCTGGATGGGCAGTGTTGCTAACTGGCTTAGGGCTCGTACTGTAAATGCTGCTATTATGCTTAATCTTAAAACTGCCGTTCAGAACTTGGGTAATCCCTTGCTTTATGGTAATGCTGTAGATGGTTTTGGATATAGTGATGTCGTTGCCGCTGTGAGTAACTACAGTATGAATATGCAGCTTGCAGAGGGATATAAATCGGCTAAGGAATTTGTTTACAGCAAAGCTCCTTGGATGAAAGAAAGGTCTGTGCTTCCTGATATTTCCCTGCGGGATATGAAAGAAATGGAAAGCCTGAATCCTATAGAAAAGAAAGCTGTTGAATTTGGCACAAGATTGCTGGTCGCTACTGATAATCTTTCTGCTATTCCGGTATGGATGCAGGCGTATGGCAAAAAAATAAGGGCTGGTGCAGGCGAAGCAGAAGCTGTGGACTTTGCCAATACGGTTATTAGACGTACACTTGGCAGCAGCAGAGTTACGGAGGTTGCACCGCTTTTGCGTGGCGGACCTATGCTTAAACTGTTTACTACCTTCCAAGGCTTCTTCAATACACAATATAATCAGTGGGCCAGAGAGTATAATATCTTCTTAAAAGAAAAAGACATAATGCGTCTTACTTCGTTTGTAGGAGCTAAGTTTGTAATGTTTGCTTTTATAAACTTGATGTTATCGGCCGAAGATCCATTTGAAGAAGATAAGGATGAATATCAAAAGATATCAAAAGAACTGCTTACTTACCCTATGAGTTTAGCTGGACCGGTTGGACAGGTTGGTAATGCTATCTGGAGCAGGGCTTTAGGCATGCAGACTTACGGGTATAGAATGACTGCAGTACAAGGCACGATAGAGCAAATGGAACGTGCTGCCGGTAAGGTACAAAAGGTTTACCAGGGCAAAGCAGATTATGACGAATTGGTTGAGCCTACTGCTACATTTGTTGGAACAGCATTAGGTGTGCCTGCACAATTAAACAAATTATTCTTTAACGGATATGATATCTTGTTCAACGGTATGGAGCCGGAAGTTGGCGACATCTTTAGACGTCGGCCGAAAAAAGAACGGTAAAATAAAAATACCCCCTCAAATTTGAGGGGGTTATATTTTCGCTTCTTTGTCATTAGAAGCTTCAAAATATTTAAAATCATCATCTAGAAAGGCTTTGTGTAATTTTCTATCCCAAGATTCAACTAATAGGTCAAATGGCGAACTACCCAAGTTTTTGGTTATTACTGGTGGTCTTGAGATAAACATAATTGAAAAATGAGTATTATTTATATCCAAAGAAAAAGTTTTAAGGAATTGGTTTGAGGTATTTTGACCTTTTCCATATATTTTGCTGATTTCTTTTTTTATTTTTTCAAATTTTTCTAATCCATCTTTTTCGTCTTTTACATCCAATCTGGCTGTTATCTTATACAATTTATTATCAAAAAAAGAGAGCTCTAATAAAGGCGCATCGTATATCAACGGTATATTATAATAAGAATTTGCATTTGTTTGAAACAAAAAACTTTTATGTTTTGGAGATTTTATAAGACTGTTGGGATATTCATCATAATATATTAGGGTGGGTAAAGTTTTAATTTTTTCTAATGAATCACCAAAATTTAAGCTTTCAAACTTTGATGTGCTATATGGATCAACAACAAGGGTCGAGGGAGTGTGTATATTACTTTGAGATATATTATTATTTTGCTTTTTTTCAGTGGTGCATCCAAAGATAAATATGGATAAAAAT
>OHJQ01001238.1_pt1 | contig 13056 bp, 18 predicted proteins | sample 1568601 | NCBI WGS metagenome assembly OHJQ01 (sample SAMEA3879599, study PRJEB24766) | human gut metagenome | biome: human-associated habitat; feature: feces | place: USA | collected 1985/1987 | reverse complement strand
AAAAAAGACCCCGGTCAAAACCGAGGTCAAACATTTGTTCGCTTACTGGAAAAGTGGGTCGAACACAAATTCACCAAAATCCACACATTCAATCTGGTTGATATCATATCTCAAATAGTTTCTTTTTTCAGTATTAATTGCATGCATAATTAAATACACTTTTTTCTCTGAAATTTTGATAACCCCTTGTACAATCTTGAATAAATTCGCTTCCCCTGCTGTGCCAGTTTCTTTTCCCCTAAGAATCACGCTACACGGTAAAGTACAGTCTGTTGCATTGAAATGGATTGCAGGACTGTCAATAGAACCCACTTCCAACGGAGTACCGTCCAGTTTTAAGTTTGGAACATTTATCTCACTGAGTTTAAGCTCTAAACATCTCACTTTAGCAGTGCCATTAAAAATGGAATATCTGATTTTCGCACCGCCTTTACCTGGAATATTGGTGGTCTTTGTAAAAGTTGTACCATACTCAATACTGTTAATCGGCTTAAAATAAAGTCCGTCAAACGCTCCAATCACCATATTTAGAATATTCTTATGACCCTGTTCGGACGGGTGTACACCGTCATTTGAAAAAGATGATTCATACAGCATACCCTGATACGCTGGTATAACACTAAATCCCAATTGAGCGGCTGAATATATCCAGATTTTAATTGCTTTAATCACACTGATATACTTTGTTGATGTGTGAATCCCCTGTTGATGTCCTTCCCATGTCCAACCCATAGGACACACAACGACATTTTTACAGTTTTCAAAATTATTTGATATTGCGCTCTGGAAATCAATCATTCCCTGACTGATATCGTTCTCAGCAGCGTTCCTGTCATTATAGCTTCCACCAATAATAATTTTGACAATATTTTTCTTGTCGTTCACCGTCATACTGCTAGCTAACTCGTTTAGCATATTGGTGAAAGTTTTTGTCCCGTCCGCTTTAAAACCGTAACCGCCAATAGCACACAGTTTTACAGTATATCCATTTTTTTCAAGAGCACTTTTAAGCATATACGCCCATGAATATTCCTTATTAGATATATTTTCTCCAGCCGCATAACTGTCACCTAAAATAAGAATCGTAGGTTTATTAACTCTAGCCAGTGCTCCCTGTAATAAGGCATCCGAAATTATTTCTGAAAGCTCACCACTCTCTTTCATTTCTTCTAGAATTCTTCTCACTTCACTATTAATTTCCAGTTTTGCAAAATAATCTGTTACAAAATTTTTCAACTCTTCAAATCTATCCTGCAAATTAGAGAAATCGTCCTGCATCCTAAGCCATTCATCCGTCAACTTTTTTATTGTTTCTATAATCCATGTCAAGTTCATTTCATGGAAATTCGTATATGGAAATTTAAACATTTTCTCACACTCCTTAATACACTAACAAGAAGAACTCTTCTTTAAACATTTCAGTAATTTTACTCAACGCACTCATAGATTTTTCAAGCTTGAAATCCAACACCTCAAGTTCCGACATTCCCGTAGACTTTGTTTCTTTTTCCGTTTCTGTCGTTTCATTTTTAGAATTCTTTGCGTTGTTGTTTGTCTCATTGTAGCTTGCTTTTCCTCCATAAGTAATGGTTGTGCTTCCCCTATCCACAAGTGACGTTGAGTTAAACCCTGCTACTTTTTCAGCTGTTGAATCCGACCCGCTCGTTCCACTATTACTTTCCTGTTTTAAATTTTCTTTATCTTCTGTTTCAGACTTTCCTTTTCTGTCTCTTGTAATCGTCTCTGTTTTTGCGCCCTCTGTTTTGGAAATGGCGAGTTCTATATCATAGATAATCGAGAACAGTCTTTCATTTACAGATGACCATGAATTTAGAGCTAGTGCCATTTCAGTAGGTGACGGTATCAAAACTTCTAATTCAGCACATTTTAACAGAACATAGTTTTGAATATTTTCCTTTCCAATATCATTTACCATATTGACAGGTAGATGATTTATGAAATTATCTTTCAACAGATTCTCATTCCATGCTAGCAGACCCTGCAAGTAAAGTTCCCCCGGCATTATTTTCACCCCCCTCATTATGACGCAATTTAACGTTTAGATTGAGATTAAACATTCTGTTTGTCTTTTCGACCCCTTCTTTCAATGTTTCAAGCCATAGTTCCACTTTTGTGAAGCACTCAATATTGTTACTGTTTACCTCATCCACTATCATGCGTTCTTTCTTGTCACTTCTCGTGTTTGGTATGCCAACCTCATTGCAAAACATTTCTTCCCATCGTCTTAACGTGTCCTGTAATTCAGGGGCGATAAAATTCTTTTTCAAGTCATTGTTAAAAAAATCTAACGGGATATTGCCATCTCCTATTTTCAGTTTTTCATCATAGAAAACTCCAAGTTCACCCCTCATTACATCGTCTAGAATTTTCTTCATTGATTCAGCCTGACTTTTTCCTCTCACAGCGAAAAGGAATGACAGCTTACTGTTCATGATATTCATTTCACATGATTCGGCGGTCATAGCCATATTATCTGCATAGTAATTTACGATATCGGAAATACCACTATAATCCGGCTGTAATTTGATAAGAGAACACTGAGTGTTGATTTTAGGCTCTAAAATGCCAGTCAACAGAGGATTGACAATTATAGCGTGTGTGGGATTATAATAGATGTTATATCCTCTCAATCCGCAATGCTGGCATATAACACCAAACTTATCTGTATTCACAACCGCCAGATATCCATTTAGAAACAGTGAATACAGAAAGTAATTTTTATCCCACATTTCAGGCAACTCAAACTCAAATACAGACATAACTTTTTCAAGCAAATACTTTTTGAAAAACATAAACATTTGTGTGTTTTTCGTGTGAAGAGTTGACGGACTGTAAGACGAATTAAACAAGTTTACCATTTCGTAACTGTATGGCATCATATCACCCCTTTATAAATACAGAACTCCAATATTGAGCATACTCATAACGTTCTGGCTGATTCAGGCTTGCCGGTCTCAGATAGTTATACATGAATGCATTGGTCAGAGTTTTCAAGTCATGGTTTCCAGTTGCCCATTCACGCCAAGTCATATTGTAACTAGATGTAGCATACCATTCCGGTTCAATACCTCTATTGGCATCTCCCACACTCTCTTGATATTCGGCGAACAACACAGCGCACTGTTTTCCACCATCGTACCAGTCGTCATGCTTGCCGTATAATAAATCAAGCACTGAGAGTAGTTTTGTTCCGGGTGTCCACTGTACAAGTCCTCTACCGGGTCCATCTGCAGTGGTTCCACCGCCAACCTCCAATAGTCCGGGATTCATGGTACTTTCTTTCTCCATGTTTCCAAGTAACGCCATACGCGCAGTAGCACTCCAACCTCTCTCTTTGAAATAATTGTTAATGTTTGCGGCATTTTGCATCATCTTATCACGGGGAAAATATCCCTGTACTGTGTCAGTAACAAGAACGTTCCAATTTCCAGATGGCAGGGGAATTTCACCGCCACCACCACCGGAACCGCCTTTTTTAAGTCCTATCAATAATGCCGAATTATTATAAGGATATCTCAACGAACTCATGCGTAATAAAATCCTCCTTCCAAGTAATTTTTAATTGTGGTTATTTCTTCTGAATAGGCACCAATGATATTAACATTGCCATTTTCCACGATATAGAAACCGTTCCCCATTGATGAGGGCACACCATTCTTCATGTAAGGTCTACCGTTATCGGCGTTATCCTCATCTGTAATCTCATAACAATCGGTTATAAGCTGAGTATTTACGAGCATTGATGCAACTGTGTCCGCCGATGAAAGTGCAGTAGCTTCTGCTTTAGTGAGTTGTAAACCTAAATTCAACAGTGATGAAGCAGATCCAATCCAGTTACCCGAAACAATACCGCCAACTGCCCCGACTGCTGACCCGATAGCACCCGGCAAGTCATTTTTAATATCACCAATGGAAATAGAAAAACCAACTTTTCCGGGAACATTTGCTAACATGTATTTTTCAGTACCTTTTACGATGTATACATATGCGACCGCACCACCTGTTCTGCAATCTATATCACATTGTATTGTCAGCGTGTTCTCAATGATTTTCGAATAATTCAGTTCAATACTTCCAAATCCTTGTATGAACAACTTTCCCCGTCTATACGGATAGCTGTTTAGGTATGAACCTCTCGTTCCTGCTTGCGGATGACTAGGAACATTTACAGTTGTTGATACACGATCAATAGCGTTTGATGATAGTCTAACTGCTATGGCGTCCACTTCCCACCACCCCAAACCGATTTTCGATTCTATGACTACTTCATCTTCCACAATATCGTAGGGAAACCATAATACAGATGTTATATATTGTGCAGGGTTGAAAACCATTTTTGCAATATCTTCACCTAAATCCGCTAAATCACCAGTGCCCATCCAAGTCATAGATGAAAATACACTTTCAGAAAATTTTACAAAACCTGCGTAATTAAATTTATAGTATTCACACATACCATTTTTACCTATAACCCCTACCACAAAAGTTCCTGATTTAATACTGTTAGCTTGTGGAAAAAGAGGTTGATTTGCCATAGTTGCGTTCCGTGTAGGGGCGCTGAATGACGGATATAAAGCGTCTGATATTCTACCATCAAAATTGGTACTAGTTCTTATGATGTAATAACTCTTCTCGCCTATTTCATCTTTAAAACTTGCCATCACATCTACTTCCATATGGCACACCCACAACCCCGTACTGTATTCCCAATCATCCACGAAATAATATCGTTCAAATTCCGGAATATAGCAGTAATTGATTTTTTTCGGACTCCAGTCTTTCGCAAACTGAAATGTGATTGTAGGCTTTAAAATGGAGGAAGGGGCTCTTAAAGCCCCCTCATAATTTTTACCACCACTCGTGGGAATCCATGTAGAATTTTTCGCTTTACCGACATTAAAACATGTCACTATCATACATGTGCCTCCTAACTAATCGAGTAAGAAAACTACACCGTTTTCCGTGAAGTCATTGTAATATCTGTCATTGAAATGCCAGAAAATGTTACTGTATCCGCCTCTTGCATTAAACGGTGATGGCGCTGACCATTCACCATAAGTTGTGATACCGACAGCTTCCTCATCGAATAATACTCCAAAAATATTGGAAGTAACTTCCCCCTCAGTATCAGAAACGACATTTCCGTCGGAGTTCATGTACGATGCTTTTACGTTGATTCCATCTGAACTGTCAATATTCTGCCAAAATCCCACTTTTTCATGGTCTGCCATTTTAAGATAGCTGTCGTTAAAGATAGAGGACATAACAGTAGTGTCAATATTGTTCAGTTCTTCTGAATACAGATACAATTTCTGCTTGTTGTATGGCGTATGCCTAGAAATCTCTTTTCCCGTCACATTAATGTGGAATTTTTGTGTCCTCTCAGTCATCCAATCGGATACTGTCTTAATATACCCTGTTGCCCATTTCATAAACGGCACAAAATTCTCTGGTTGTTTTACCGTTTCAGTAGTCAGCGTGGTTCCTGCCACATCATTGTATTTTGCCACAAGATGGATAACGTTGTCGGGGTCACCTTTTACTTTACCACCGATGAAGTTCACAAGCGTCATTCTTGCTGTTGCTTCATGCGCCTGTTCGATCAGATCAGATGCATTTGTCATAACCATAGTGACGAACCTTTGAAATTCCTGTTCATTCTGCAGAGCAACGTTTAACTGGTCTCTAAACAGTGTAATATGTCTCTGATATACGTTTTGTCCGTAAAAATTTGTTTGAAGCACTTTCGGAATGGCAACCACCTGGTCGTCCACACTCGCACCGTTTTTCAAATCATATCTGTCATCTTTTTCCCAATCAGAATCTGCGATGTTAAGTTTTCGCACGTGGTTTCCGAATCTCATATTATCCTGATACAAACCCTTGAACTTTCTGGAATACGGTCTGATAGAAAAAATGGTTCTGCTGAGCACCTGAGAAATCGCACCTAATAGTGGGTCAATTCCTAATCCGAGTGCAGTGGTGGCAACCGAAGTGAAATCACTGGTCGCAATTGCACTAATTGTGTTTCTACCTGTTGCCTGATTTACAATTTCATTTAAAACAGCTGCTGAATTAAAATTGTCTACATTAGGAGAATCTAACGATAATTTAGTAACTGAACCCATGATATCACTCCTTTACTGGCGGGTTAATAATTGATGCTAACATATCTCCTGTTGTTGGTGGTTCTGGAATCTGAGAATTACTCAGGTTTCCAACCTGAATCAGTCTTGTAATCTCATCTAACCGGTTGTCCAGAACGCCCATACGCTGATTAAACATATCCTGAGTATTATTCTGAATCGGAACCTGTACCGGAACTGGTGCCGGTGCTGGTGCCTGTGCCGGTGTTGGTGTCTGAATCTGAGCCGGTGCAGGTGCTGGCATCGTAGTGACCTGATAATTCTGTGATGCCACTACTCCTGCAAGTTTGATAATATCATCTTTTGTGAATCCTGCACCAGACAGTGCAATGATATCTTCGATTTTCATGTGTTATCATTCCTTTCTTGTTAAATATTTTTTATTACAAAAACCTGCATAAATCTTTCCGCTGTCTGAGTATTCGCAAAGATACCATTCCATAGTAGCATCTGTGAACCCGTAACAAAAAACAGTACGTCCTTTTTGCATCTCTACAATGATATTTGCGTTTGTATCTGGCTTATCACGCAACAACAGAGGGGAACTCTTTGTGCTTATCTTGTATTCACCATATACGTCACAGTCTGGTATAATGTCAATCATTCCGTACTGTTCTTCAATATCAGGGTCTAGTAGAATTTTTGCGCCTAATGGCATCTGTATCACTCCTTCACGTCCAGTTTATCGGCAAGTTTCTGAATTGCCATTGTATTGTTGTTCAGAACCTCTGTGAGGTTGTGTATCTCTTCTTTGTGGTTTTCAGTCTCTCTGTACCATAAATAAAAGGTTACTGCAAGGCAAGCTACAGGTACACCCAAAGAGCTAAATAACTGACTTACTGCCTGAATCCATTCCATATTGTCACTCCCCCCTCTTTTGAATTGAGGGGAAGTGCTGTGAGCCAACCAAACTCATGTACACGGGTTCCGCCCGTTGGTTTTGTACCACTCCCCCTACAACGATAGAGTATCACATCTTGAAATAATTGTCAAGTAAATATTTTGATTCAATATCAGAAAAACTTACTAACCCGTCAAGGTACATCCCCCAGACCCATATGAACTTGTGTCGGAAAGCGATTAAATCTCTTGTTGATGTGGAATAAGTAATTTGTGGCGAACCCTGTAAGTGTTGTGTGATATACAATTTTTCCTTGCTTTTATGGGTGTATACGGTTATTTCACCGACTGTCACAATGGGGACGTACTCGTTTATTGGCTCTGATTTGATATCCGAATAATCCTCTGCATAAAAATCATTCTGGATTGACATCTTGTAAAAATCGCTGTCTTTGCCAACCATTTTGTATACCGCTGTCTCAGATTTTGCCTGTGAAATCGGGGAGTTGGCAAGATTGATAAGGATAATACCTCTATCAGGCAGATAGCTGAATTCCTGCCCTGTTTTATGCATATCAGTGACTTTACGGATTAATCCTAGTTTTGCAAATATATCACAGTTTGCGTTTTCGCTATTTGACGCACATATGAGCTGTAAAGGTTTTTCCCCCACAAGCTCTCGATTTCGGTTTATGGTTTCATATCCATTTAATAGCGCAATCGTGGCGTTTTTCAACTGAGGCTCCGTCTTTTCTGGAATAAATTCATCGTAAAACATCAACTCAACGTCTGCCGCTCCGAAACCTCTTAAATTGGATATCGTGCCAAGTGCCGCGGAATAGCCAAGTGGTTCCCCTGAGTTTGTATATTTTTTTGTTTTCTCATCAAATTTTGTATCATAAAAACCTGAGTACATTTTGTTAATTGGTGACGGTGTAATGCGTCTACCGCAGTCCGCGTTATATTGCTTAAATGGGTTGAATTGTGGTGTGCGAATCATATCTATTTGAGTTTGGCGAGTTCGTAGGTAAATAAATTTTTTATTATTTTCCACGGCGTGTTTCAAAATACCGTATGTTTTTCCTGTTCCTCTGCCACCCCATATAAAGATGAAAGGACACCCTGTTTCCAAGATGCCCTTTATATTCACATAACCGTTACTGTCGTACATTTCAGGTTTTTTCATTTCACGTATCCTGCAACAAGGAAGTCCCTGCCACGCTGTGATTTTTTGAAAAATACAGATACTTTTCTGAAGTCCTCACCGCATTTTTCTGCCATTGTGATGATACGCTCGAAAGACTGAATGAATGAGGCTGAGGTTGTCACGAAAACTGTATCCGTTTTCACTTCTTCGATTGACAGAGTTTTTACCACTTCACCCTTTGCGTTCACATCTTCCACAATAGCGTAGTAGCCAAACTCAACAGTTGTTCCGGCGGCGTTGGAAAGACGGATTCTGCCCTCATCTTCGAACATTTTGAACATTAATTCCATTGTGTACTCATTTTCCTTGATGTTTGTTTTGATAATTTTCATGCTGTTTTCTCCTTTTTTCTTTTATGCTGTTTTTCTCTACTTTCCATAGTGTACAAATTCAGCCTCTGTCATGGATGCTTTCACAACCTCTGTATCCATAGACACTTTTACAGCTTTTACTCCTGTCTCAGCTTCATAAGATTTTTTAATCTTTGTAGCTGTTACATTTGCACCGTAGTAGGTTTTTTCAACAGTCTGTCCGTTTTCGTCTGTAATCTTTGCTGTTACTTTCTCAATGCTTCTTGTAATCATGTTTTCAACTCCTTTTTATTTTGTTTTGTTTTTTGTTACAAGTATATAATAGCATATGTGAACGTGTATGTCAAGCCTTTTCTTTAGTATTTTTTAAAAAATCGTGCCATAAGTCAACACTATTAAGAACGTTTAAATATTCCAGTGTAAGCCCTACTGTATATTCAGAGGGTCGTATAACTACATTTCTGGTGATATACACGCTCTTGTCAGGGTTGGCAGGGTCTGGACTATAATAGCCATAGTCTGTATCATTATAAACGGATTCCGTGCCACCTGCATCCCTGAATGTGGTTCCGATTTTCAGAGCTTCCAGACCACCCATTTTTTGCAGTTCCACCGCACCTTTTTCCTTTTCCACACCTGCTATTGTGATTTTGAGTCTACCGTTTTTTTCCTGCGCGTATTTTTTTGCACCTAGTGTAATAAATCTATCCGACGTGCCCTCATATTCATACACGCCTAAATAATGTTCCACGCCTTTTGGGTCTGAAGCATGACCGCCATTATCTATGGAATCCTCCTTTAATCGGATATTCAGTTCATCAAATTTATCCTTGATTTTGGGGTAACGCTCCGTCATCAATATTTTACATGAATCGGTATCACAATAAACAAAATCCTCGCCCGCGATGTTTACGGCAAGCTTGAGTCTCTGTCTGGCATGAGCAGTTACCCAACACCCCCACGCATACAGCATGAACGCTCTTTTGTTGTATTTCGCTAACTTTTCCGCTGTATCCCCATCCTCAACTGAAAACGGCTTGTCAGTGTTACTGTAAATAATATCAGGCTTGACCGGGTTTTGTGCCGCCATGCCATATAACGCATTTATCAACTCTTTTGCTAGAGCGTATTCAAACTCCTTCCCTTTTACACCTTTTAAAGATGTTTTATCTGTAAACAAACTTTTCACTAGTTCCCTCAGAGATTCTGGTAGATAACCATATCCCGCTGTATAAAAATCTGTAAGTTCTGCCGTATCCCAGACGTATTCACCTTTTACAATCCCAAAATCGATATCATTTAGAGTGCATGAGTATTCACGTGCTGAGAGCAAGCGTCCGTTGTCCCAAACAGATTCGGTGCTTATGCAATACCCCTTATCTTTTGTCAGATAAGGCGCACCGTAATATACATCTTTTTGCCTGATATTTCGGAAATGGAACCGCCCCACGTATGCCTTGTGAAATTTTGTCCACCTTTCGAGGTCGTCCATACCGCAATTTCCCTGCCGCACAAATTTTGTCATTGGAAATTCGCAATTAAGCATAACGTCCGGATAAGAGCTTGCCCGGTCGAATGACGCAACGTTGTTGAGTATTTTTCCAACGTGATACCTGTTTGCATGCGTGTCACCACCCCTGAACTCTTCTCTGAGTAACGTGTATAAGCTCGTGTCACACATCATATTATGCAGTTTTTTATAATTGTACTGTTTCATAGCTTGCCTTGCTTCTCTTCTGACATAGCCAGTAGAGGTTAATGGGAGAGTGTATAAGGTATCGTTATTATCCGTCAATCGTTTATGCATTGCCTGTAATAATCCTATCACATCGTTACACCCGTATTCAATTTCCCTAGTTGATAATTCTGTCCACGGGTAACGTTGTTTATTATAATCAAAATCTTTCAGCTTCTGATTCTCTACCCCACTATCACTCAAAAACTTGTCAAGACTTTTGTGCGTTTGCATATACGTACACCGGAACTCTAAATTCCCTTGCATATGATTTCCTGCTCTTATTCTGAGTATTTTACGAGGTTTGAGCGCAAACACCTCTTCTGGCTTTATTTCTATGTGTGAACGCAAAAACTGAAATTCGTATGACAGGTTGTGCACAAAAGTCATTGTAATAAGGTGTTCATCTTCAATGCCTGTAAACAGTTCTTCGAGTTCGTCCCAATTTCTGCCGTACACGCATATTATCTCATTATCGTCTAGTAATACGGCAAACTGCCATAAATACATAATGCTCTGTTCGATTCCAGAAAGTCGTGTAGTTTCAATGTCAAAAGCGCATATGCAATTTCGGTACGACTGCTTTGCGAAGCGTTGTTTTCCTCTCATGTTAGGAGTTCTGTATATCTTCTGTATTCTATGTATCAATTCTTCTCTTTGCTTTTTGCCACTCCCTATACTGATTGAGTAATTCATCACCAGATTTTTCACCTCTATCAATAAACAACTCTAGCGCTTTTGTGCTGTCATATACTCTCCCAAGCGAATAATCACGAACGGACTCCATGAACTCACCAAACTCATTGAGTTCTTTATAGGTTTTAAATTTGACCCCCAACTCTTCAAGTTTTGCCATTTTCCGTCTGGCAATTCTCCTTTGTCCCGAGACGCTGTATAAATCAGATTTCTCAGCGTGTTCTAAGGCAGACAATGCGCCCCGTCTCTGGCGGGCGGTCACTATCTGACTTTCAGGTGGTAGTTGTTGTAGCATATACTGTATATCATTCTTTGCACCCATTCCAAAATTTCGGTTTTGGGCTAAGACTTTTAGTTTTCTTATCACCTTTGTGCGCCGTTTTGCGTAATCTGTCGTCATGACACTATGTCCTCCATTTCGTGAATATGCCCCAAGTGAAACATTATCGCAGAACGGCTCAGTACTCGCGCTTTGCTCATATTACACTGTCTTGCCAATTTCTCCACTTCCCTGTATGTTCTGTCTGTGAGATATACGCTTGTGTTATATTTCGGCATAACTCGAGGGGATACTATAACCCGAGAACCTATGTCGCCGAACTCTGAAACAAAGTACACGGCGTGCTCCAAGTATTCACTCACGGTTGTCCCATATTCTTCTGACCAATTGTATATTCTGATATCTAGACGGAGTGATAATTTTCTCATTGTTTTCTATCCTTTCGATCCTGTTTTCTTCTACGTTTTTCTTTCCGTCTATTTTCTCTGCCCATTTCGTCTGTTGTGCCTAAGATATAACCTGAAACAAACATTATCACAAAAGTTATTAACAGACACATTGTGTCACTCATAGTTGTTGCTATCATTTTGCTACCTCCAATAAATATTTCTCTCATCACTATCACTAATCAAGAACACGTCGTCATATTCGGTATACTTATTCACATTCCCATCATGAAACAAAATACTAATTCCGTTCTCTTCCACTTTCAAAAACCTCACATTTCTTTTAAATCCGTTTATATAAACAGTTTCCCCAAAATACCCTTTTTTAATCTTTCGGAATAGCTCTTTCAAATCATGATTAAAATCAATAATTAAACTGTGAATACCCGTATATTTGATTTCAGCGGTTAGACCGTAAAACTCAATTCCAGTTTCTCCTAGAATAGCGTCCTCACCTGCAAATTCGACAAAACCATTGATTGTAACTAGAGTGTCTTTAACCACGATAGCTTTTTTAAGCTCTTCTAACTCATCAACAGGCTCAATAGGTACTAGACATGTATCTTCAATTCTTGATATGTCATTAAATAATGAAGCGTTGTAGCGTATGGAACCGTCTGAAAACCTATGGAAACTATACTTGCCATTTTTGTTCATATATTCATCAAGCTCCTGAGTGTGTCTTATTATTAATTCGATTGTATCTGCCATTTATGCTCCTTTTCTCCCCGTTGTGCCGGTAGGACAGCTTATTTCAATGTTTATCTGATACTACAACAAATTTTTACTTCTGCATAAGGAACACTAGCCACGATTCTTTTGCTACGGTCATATATAAACAATTCTTCCATATCGTCATCAAAATTTAATTTTACTCTATCAAAGAAGAAAAATAAGCCGTTTATAAAAACGCCACAAGAAGCACCATGATAACCTGTTCTAAAAACTTTATTAAGCTCTCTAATTTTTTTGATGAAATATTTTTTATTTTTTTTCATTTTCGTACCCCTTTCACTCAATTTCAGGGAATAGTACTGAGTCCTCTCGCTCGCTTAATTCATCCGCTTCACAGCTAAATCAAGGATTAACGTCTAACTTGGCATTAGCTGGTGATTTTCTACTAAGTATCACCACTGTGCGTCATTGTCCTACTGCTCTCACTTTCTTTAAGTCCTTTACCGGGTACTTATTCTTCACACGCTCATTCCGATTTGTATCGGCATAACTGCCATGTTACTAACGTGTAGCCCTATGGGTTCCCGATCTTTCCTGCTTTCTATTCCCTGTTACAATTATATAATACCACACTTATACCACAATGTCAATAGTTTTTTATAATTATACCGCATTTTATTGTCTGTGTATAGCGCACAG
>OHJQ01001187.1_pt1 | contig 13667 bp, 14 predicted proteins | sample 1568601 | NCBI WGS metagenome assembly OHJQ01 (sample SAMEA3879599, study PRJEB24766) | human gut metagenome | biome: human-associated habitat; feature: feces | place: USA | collected 1985/1987 | reverse complement strand
TCTACATAACGGGAGATTCGAAGGTCATTTAGCAGAACTTTGTAGGTAACACCGTCTGCCGGATTCTTGCACAGAATAGAATCGTCCACAAGGATATATTCTTCTGTGATCTCAACGATTGTACCGGCAACTGAGTTCCGATACGCTTCATATTCTGTTTCGGTGGAATTTTCTTTTGCGTACTTGATAATTTTTCCGGCTGCTTCCTTTCCGATGTCAAATAAATACTGCCAGTCAAATGCGTTAGTCCACAGATAGCCATCCTCCGTCACATAAAGAGCTACCTTGTAGGCACCAAGAGAATCGGAGGTAATCGTAAAGCTCAGATAATCTCTGTTACCGACCATCCACGATTCATCCTCAACGAAAACAGCACTCTTACAATCTGTAAGAACCTCCCATATATAATCGTCATTGTTTAACACGAACTGATTGCTGCTTGGGCTGCCTTCTTTTTCGGAAAAGCAGCTCAGTTCCACAACCTTGGATAGATTTACCGTTTCCATAAGCTCACCAAGCGTGCTCGGAGGAGCGTATTCGCTACTCTTAAAAACGTAATAACTGTCTTCCATCTTCACGGCTACAAACTGACTTTGAGCGATATTCTGCAGTTTATATACTTCAAACTCGGCAGTATATGTCTTTCCATCATTGATTTCATCATAACCGACAAACGTGTAGTTTCCAATGCTCTCGCTAACCAATGCTTTTGATACTGCACGGCATTTTCCATAATACTCAATGCCGTCAATTTTGACACTCGCATATTTTTCGTATACAGTCTGATACTCCCACGGCCAGAGGATTGCAGACTCGCCGGCATGGATAATAGAATCCTTGTATCTCCCTCCGGTTCCATTCGGTGCTGCATTTCCTCCAAATAGTGACGGCAGGATTGCCATACCTGCAATTAGAAGTATTGCAAAGCAGACTGCAAGGGACCTCCAGTTTAACCAATAATTCCTATTCTTCTTGCACTCGGCTGCACCGGCGGCAAGATCATCATCAATATGCCCGATGGCATTTGCAATTCTTGGTGTTTTCATATTTCAACGCCCTCCTTAATCAAGTAATCTTTCAGCTTGTTTCGGGTGTAGGACCACATATTTTCTTGACTGATGAGAAACTTACCGAGCAGCTTGCCTGCATCCTTGCCGCTCACATTGGGAGCGTACCGGCCATCCGGCAATACCGCCGCAAGCTCATCCAAGAATAACCTTACCTCTGCCGACCGTTTCTCTCGATTCTTAAATCCTAACCGTTTAAGCGACAAATTTCTTGCGGCCTTACAGATAAGACATAAAAGGATTCGGTCTTGTAGGCGATACTGTGGCAGAGTTTGCCGTACTTTGTATCTGTCTCCGTAATTGCCTGTTGTTTCCATCAAAGCAGAGTTCTATGATTCTCAGATCATCCATGTTGTGAACCTCTTCGTTTTACCATTATACCATAAATCTTGATTTCTCGACCAACCGCATTTCGGATATTGTTTATGCGGCGTACCCATTCAAGCGGTTTATCGGCTTTTAACTGTTCTATAACGCCTTGCCTGTCGGCGTAATCCTTTACCAGCCGAAAGAAAGTGCCGCTTGTTTGCCGCAGTTTTACCCTGGAATTGCCTTGCTGCTATATGCTATAGTACACACGTGATTTACAAAAGGAATTACAGAAAAATTCACGAAAAGGAAGCGAGACGATTATGAAAAGGAAGCAGAAATTAACATCAGTTCTTACAGCCAGTGCATTGATGAGTATTGGAGTCTGCGGTCTGGCATTTGCCGGAACAGCCCACTGGGAACAGGAAGGAGAAGACTGGATCTATTTAGACAATGATGGAGACAGAGTGACAGATACTTGGAAAAAGAGCGGAAGTAATTGGTTTTACCTGGACAGCGACGGCTATATGGCAAAAGATGCTGTTATTATCTCAGGCTCGAACGATGATAAATATTACGTAGACGCCAATGGAGCGAAGGTAGTGAATACATGGGTATCTGTTGATAATGAAGGCGATAACGAATGCTCTGATCAGGAAGATATTTCTACGGTCTGGTATTACTTTGATTCTACAGGAAAAGCAAAACGTTCGGAAGATGGTGCAAAAGTATTTACTGGCATCCCGTATGGCACAGATGGAAGTGAAAAAGGCACCTTTGCCTTCGATGAAGACGGACATATGCTCAGCGGCTGGCAGGATGTTGAATTGTCCAGCGGCGATACGGTTACTTACTATTTTGGAGAAGAAAATGAAGGGTGGTCAGCAACTGGCTGGCAGTATCTGGAGATTCCGGAAGAAGACTATGAGGATGATGGAAGTCCGCAGGACAGCGAAGCCTGGTATTATTTTGGGACAAATGGAAGAGCAGTAAAGGATCAGACCAAATACATTAATGGATATTACTATACATTTGATGAAAATGGCATTATGGATGATACCTGGGTATTAGGTACGCCTGGAATTTCCAACGCAACGGCCCAGATTGCCTCTAACGCAGCCGCATTTTATACAGAAGATACCGGATACCGCAGAACCGGTTGGATTTACACCTACGATCCTGATGATGTGGATCAGGAAGACGGAGAATACTGGTACTATTTAAGCAGCAAGGGAGAGGCGTTCAACGATGAAGCTAAGGATGCCAAGGCCCAGAATGCAGAAGGCGTAACCGCAGAAGACTTATATACAGGAGATCTGTATTATAATGTTGCAGCAAAAGTCATCAACAGTAAAACGTATCTATTTGATGAAAATGGGCGGGTATTAAATGGGGTTCTCCAGTTAGAAGGAGAAGCGTACCGTTCTGGAGGAACCAAGCTGGCAGATGGCGGAATTTACTTTTTCAGTACAGATGATGGTTCTGAAAATGGTCAGATGCAGACAGGAAAGACCGAATACGACGACGAAGGCGAATCGGTTACTTATTATTTCAAGAGCAACGGACAGGCATATACCAATGCTTTGGTAAGCGGAGTGATTTACGATGCAGAAGGAAAGCGTGTAGATTCAGAAGATGGAAGTACGTATATGTTGTATATTACAGAGGCGGACATTACGGATGACGATGGCATAGAAATCGTAATTCCGGAAGGGACAGAGGTAATTGTAAACCGCAGCGGTTCTGTAAAGAAAAGCGGAACGGTAGAAGTAGACGGTGTAGACTATGAGATTAATAACTACATTGCGACTGAAAAAATTGATGATTAACTAACTTTTTTGCATTACATTAAGAACAGCAGCATTCCAAGCACTCTCCTGGATGCTGCTGTTTTCTTACATAAAATTATACTTTTTTTAACTGCAGGGTAAAGACAGCTCCGCCGGATTCAGAGTTTGCAGCGCTTAGGACTCCACCCATTTTTTGTGCGGCCGAACGGGCAATTGCAAGTCCAATTCCAAAATTGCCGCCGTTTCCTTTGTAGCAGCGTTCAAAAAGATGAGGCAGATCCTTTTGGGATATTCCGTCTCCGTCATCCGCAACAGATAGAATAAGCTGATCCTTGTCAACTGCTACAGAAATGGTAACAGCCAAATGGCTATAACGAATGGCATTGGTTAAAAAATTCTCTAAAATTTTGCAGATTAATTCTTCTTCCCCATATACGCAAAGAGATTCATCAAAAGGAAGAAGGGAAATAGCAGTCCCTTTTTTCATGGCGATTCCATTGACCCTATCCAGGCAGTCTTCAATCGTATCGATAATGGGGACTGAATGAAGGGAGGAAGGAGCGGTATCGCCTTCCATGCGGGAAAGCGTCAGAAGGCTGTTGACTAATCTGGTAAGCCGCCCGCTTTCTGCCAGAATCGTATGAGCGGCATCCTCAGGAGAGGAAAAACGTCCCTGTTCAAGCCCTTGAGCATATCCGCTGATTGACATAAGAGGGTTGCGAAGTTCGTGGGAAACATTCTGGAAAAAAGCCCTCTGGACATCTTCGGAATGACGAAGCTCCTGAGCCATCCGGTTCATGGCAAGACGTAAATCTTCTAACTCGTTTAGAGTAAAGTCCGGTGTGATTTCGGAAAAATTGCCTCTGCCAATTTGCTCTGCCTTGCGGCACAGCTGATGAAGAGGATGCGTAATACTCTGGATGACAAACCACAGAATAACCAATATCAGGAAAGCAAAAACCAGCGAAATAATAAGAACCAGAATACTGGCATCCATTATCCAGGCACCAATATCAGAGACTGCGCTATAGGCAATGATATATTTTACCTGTGCGGACTGGATAGGAGCTTCATAAATATTGACCAGGTAAGATTGGCCATCGCTGCCGACCAGACTGGTTGTTTCCCCATTGCAAAGCTCTCTGTGTTCCTGGATATACTGGGTAAAGTCAAGGGCGAGAGGAGTCAGGGCTTTCCGTTCCTGCTCATCACGAGGATAAATCAAGTTCATACGCGATGCGAAAATCATTAACCTGGCAGTTTTATCTGTCTTGTGCATGAAAGAACTGATTTGAAACAGAAAATTGCCGACGGGTTCCGAAAGATTGGCAATAGCGCCTGAGCGTTCTGGATTTTGTACGGGAGAATAAGAGACCGCTTTTGGATCCAATGTCTGATTCATGATAGGAATAATCTGTTCCTGGAGAAGCTCCAGATTTTGGGCAGCCTCTTGATATGCATAGTTTTCAGCTGTATGACGGAAAATAATGCAGGAGAGCGGAGGCAAAAGGAGCAGAGCCGCTATAGTCGGCAATAAGATCCGGCATAAAATAGACTGTCTTTTCATAAAATTTCATCCTCCAGTGCAAGACGGAAACCAAATCCCCAGACCGTTTCAATACGGACATTGCTTTTTTGAGCCCGCAGCTTACGCCGGAGCCGTTTTACCAGGTCATCAGTGGCGCGGGTATCAGCCTGCCAGTCCATTTTCCATAAGGTTTCTAAAAGCTCATTCCGGCTGACAGCCCGTTCCTGATGGGATATCATATAGGAAAGAAAATCAAATTCGGTTGGAGTCAGAGCCAGCGGTTCATGATTGAGCACAGCAGTGTGGAAATTGGGAGAGAGCGTTAAAGCTCCAAATGTCAGATCTTTGGAGGGACTTGCAGCAGAAGAGGACTTTTGACTTCTGCGTAAAAGTGCCCGAACCCTGGCAACCAATTCCTGGGGAAGAAACGGTTTAATTAAGTAATCATCGCTGCCCAGAGTCAGACCAGTTATCCGATCGAAGGGACTATCTTTGGCAGAAACAATGATGATCGGAAGTTCGGAATTTTCCTGGCGAAGCTGTGAACAGATGCTCAATCCATCAGAACCAGGCATCATAATATCTAAAATAACTAAATCAGGCAGGGAATTTTTGCAAGCTTCTAATAGCGAATCCCCAGTTGAAAAAGTTTGAACGGAAAAGCCTTCCTGAGAGAGAAAGAGTTCAATTAAGTCACGAATATTTTTTTCATCATCTGCAAGATATATAGACTGAGACATAAAATCCTCCTTATATAGCTGTATTTGGAATAGTTCTGTACACTGATGCTATCATAACATTTTGCATATGGCAGGTAAAGCTTTGCCACAAGATTGCCGCAGTTTTACCCTCGTATTATCGCAAGGTCTTATAGTACAATGCTGACATGGAACAGAAGAAAGGTTCCAAAACAAAAATTAAAGGAGAGATTACTATGAAAATGACAAAAAAAATAACTTCTTTAGCAGTTGCTGCCGCTATGTGTATGGCAATGTCCACTTCTGTTTTTGCAGCAGAGGCAGTACCATCTGAAAAGCAGGCATTTGTACTTGCAGACGGTTTAAAGAACGGTCTTGTAGGCGGTCTTGCAGACGGTTTAAAGAATGGTGCTGTAAATGGAATGCCAGACGGCTTAAAGAACGGACTTGCAGATGGTTTAAAGAATGGTCTTGTAAACGGTCTGCCGGACGGTTTAAAGGGTGGCCTTACAAACGGCCTCGTAGATGGACTGAAAGATGGATTATCGAAAGGTCTTGTAAATGGAGGGTTAAAAGACACTCTTTAATTAATAAGTAATTTCAATTAAAATACAGGATAGAATCCGTGTACAGTGACCGTATTCCCCCTGTACACGGACGCTAAATTTGCTCCTTAAAAAAATAGTAGTTTCTCTGGCCGGAATATGGTAGAATAGAGAGAAATACGAAAGACGAACAGCCTGCTTTCGAGTATTAGCGAACATGGAAAGGAGCAAATTTTAAAATGCAGAAAGAAGGAAAGATGTTTTTATATACGCTTGTTGATTCCGTAGACGCCGTTATGGCCAGTATGTGCCGCAGTTTCGGAATCGAAAAGGGACGGAGAACCAATCGGCTGGAACTGAAAAATGGAGAGATTGCCATGTCAGTTACCGTAATGTGCACCGATATGGGAGAAGGCGCCCAGGAGCGTATTGTAGAACAGACCGGACAGTTATGCGACAGCATTTATGCAGTAAAAACAGAGAACACAGATATTAAGATTAATCTGCTGCACCAGATCAGAAGAACCAGAGGCATTGCGCTGATTGAGTACAGCTTTCCGGAAGAAGGAGCAGAAGAAAATCAGAAACTGATTGAAAAGACCTTCTTTGGAATGATGGGACGTCTTCAGGCAGTGATGTGGATTCCAGAGCAGGAAGGAATCTACTGCAGCGCCAATGGAAGAAAAGCGCTGCTTCTTTCATTTGACGGTAAGACAGAGCTGGAAGAGTTTATGCCTTATCCAGGAAGACCAATGGTACCGGCAGACAGTATTCATCCAGGGCAGATTAAGAGAAGGGATCAGAGCTGGCAGGTTCTGAGAGAAAAGAGCATTTACGTTCCAATTAATTATCCATTTTTAGAGTCTGGACTTCATACCCAGATCCGCACTCCGCAGGAGATTGCAGAGCGCGCTGCCGCTCTTTTGATGGTATCTCTGTATTCTGAATGTATGCTCAGTGAAAATCAGACCAGGGATCAGGCATCTGATTTTATCCAGGAGTTAATGGATGAGATGGGAAAAAATGTATTTTCTCCAAATGAGAAAAAATATTTAAAGAGCCGTTCCCCAAGAAAGTCCAGACAGATTGAATTTTCCTGGCAGTACGAGTGTCTGGCAGTCATGGAATGGGCTCTGGGACTGACTCCGGAACTGCCATTTCCAAACAAAACCTGCGACGTGTCTAAAGCAGTAGAACTGTTAAAAGACTGCCACAGCATTGAGGATATTGTAAAGATTTCCAATCCAAGAAGCAAAAAGGAATTATTAGATGCCTGCGACTTAATATTCTGCCTGGATTGGGCTTGTACAGATGCCAGAATCCATAAACTTCCGATGCCTGCAGGAATGGATGGAAGCGTTGTTATGGAACGCCATAAAGCATTAAACTGGCTGATTAACGCGGACAATGCTGCAGACTGGGATGATGTAAAAACCAATACCTGATAAAAAAGAGAGAGCGGCTCGTCTGAGCCGCTCCTTTCACATATGTAACCCTTTATGTTTCAACTGCCCATTTACAGGACTTTTTGTAATAAATATATCCCAGGAGGTCAGCCAGAAACCATCCGATTGGAATGGCAAGCCAGATGCCAATAACCCCAAACGTACCGGCAGTCGCATAGGCTAAAGCGACTCTGGTTCCAAGAGAGACAATGGTCAGAATCAGAGACATTCCAGGCTTTTTAACAGCCCGATAAAAGCCGTAAAGAAGGAATAAAAAGCCGATTCCGATATAAAAGCTGCCTTCTACTCTTAAATATTGGATACCGACTGCCAACACTTCCGTTTCATGGGGCTGAACGAAAATCAGCATCAGCTGTCTGGCAAATATACATACCAGGGCAGAGATGGAAAGGCAGAAGATGGTAACCGTGAGAATGGCTTTTTTGATGCCTTCCTGGATGCGGCCATACTCCCCTGCACCGTAATTTTGCGCGGTAAACGTGGAAAATGCATTGCCAAAATCCTGGACTGGCATATAGGCAAAGGAATCAATTTTAACTGCAGCTGCAAAAGCTGCCATCACCGCAGTGCCAAAGCTGTTGACCAGTCCCTGAACCATTAAAATACCAAAATTCATTACCGACTGCTGCAGGCAGGTCAGGATGGAAAGCTGGGAAATTTCTTTTAAAATAGAGCTGTCCCAACGCATATGAATCCGCTTTATATGAAATACGGGGCATTTAAAGATGGTATACAGGGCAATGCCGATGCCGGCGATGTACTGGGCGATTACCGTTGCAAGAGCTGCGCCTCCAACTCCCATGCGGAAGGTAATGACAAACAACAGATCCAGGGCAATGTTGACAATGGTAGACACGACCAAAAACAGCAGCGGAACCATAGAATTGCCGATGGAACGGAGCAGGGCAGTAAAATAATTATATAAGAAAACAGCCGCCAGCCCCCAGAAAATAATCCATAAGTATTGCCGCATCATTTCGTGGATTTCTGCAGGAATATTTAAAAATACGAGAAGAAAATCCATTCCGGCAAAGACCAGTATATTGATAAAAATGGTAATTGCAGCGATAAAAAGAAAGGATAAAAAGGTGCCGGTTTTTAAACGTTCTTCTTCTTTCTTTCCAAAACAGATGGAGACAAAAACACCATTTCCCATGCTCAGTCCAAGAAGAATGGACGTTAAAAAGGTCATCAGCGTATAGGCGGATCCAACTGCTGCCAGAGCGTCTTTTCCTAAAAATTTTCCTACAATAAACGTATCGGTAATGTTGTAAAACTGCTGCAGAAGATTGCCTGCCATCATAGGCAGGGCGAATAAGAGCATCGTTTTTGTGATATTGCCTCGAGTGAGAGTTTGATTCATGGATACATACTTCCTTATCAAAAATGGATTCAATCATGTATTGTAACATAAAAAGCAGAAATTGGCCAGGCAGGAAAAGAAGATAGTTGCGGGACCTGAAAAAGATGGTAAAATAGGAGGCAGAATAAGATGGAAAAGAAGGAGTATTTCATATGACAAACGGGAACAAAAGAATCCGTACAGCAGTCCGGACAGTAGAAGAATACAGGGAGATTCTGGAAGGTCTGGCAAAAGAAATCTGGGAACATCCAGAAAGTGGTTTTAAAGAAAAAATTGCCTGTGAAAAGACGGCAAAGGTCTTAGAAGACGCTGGATTTTCAGTAGAAACCGGAGCAGGAGGAGTACCTACTGCCATACGGGCAGAGTGGGGATCCGGCCATCCGGTTATTGGATTTTTAGGAGAATACGATGCGCTTCCAGGACTCAGCCAGAAGGTTAGCAGCCGGAAAGAACCGGTTATGGAAGGAGCCTGCGGCCACGGATGCGGTCACAATCTGCTGGGAGCTGCAGCAGCAGGAGGAGCTATTGGAATGAAAGCAGAGCTGGAAGAAAAGGGTCTGCCAGGAACGGTCGTTTTTTATGGCTGTCCTGGAGAAGAACTGCTGTGCGGAAAATCATTTATGGCGAGAGAAGGCTGTTTTTCTGAGCTGGATCTGGCGCTGACCTGGCATCCAGCTTCGATTAACCAGGCGAATATCTCCCTTATGAGCGCCTGCAGCAGTGTAAAATTCCATTATACAGGGGTAACGTCCCATGCGGCAAATGATCCCTGGAATGGCCGCAGCGCTTTAGATGCCGTCCAGCTGTTAAATATGGCCGCAGAATTTATGAGAGAGCACGTAAGCCCTCAGGTCCGTCTGCATTATGCGATCTTAAATGGCGGCGGAGCGCCGAATATTGTGCCGGATAAGTCAGGGGTCTGGTATTATGTCAGGGCGTTAGACAGAAAAGTAGTAGAAGAAGTCTATAACCGTCTGGTAAAGGCGGCAGAAGGCGCAGCCATGATGACGGAAACGCAGCTGGAAGTCGAATATATGGGCGGATGTTACCCAATGGTCGGAAATGAAGTGTTAGCTGGCGTGATGAAAGAGACCATGGAAGAAGTTGGACAGGAGCCGTGGACAGAAGAGGAAATCCAGTGGGCCAGAGCCATGAATGAGCCGGTAGAAATGCAAAGGCAGAATGTGGTAAAAAGGCTGAAGCTGGATCCGGATACCCAGTTATTTACGGGAATTGCGCCAATGCAGGGAGGAGTTATTTATGCTTCCACAGACGTAGGAGATGTTGCCCATATTGTTCCGACCGCAATGCCAAACTTTGCGGCAGCAAGTCTGGGAGCGCCTGGACACAGCTGGCAGATTACTTCTGCATCAGGAGGTTCCATTGGGTTAAAAGGCATGATTTATGCAGCAAAAACGCTGGCAGCAGCAGGCGTGCGTCTGGCCAAAGATCCAGATTTGCGGGCAAAAGCAAAAGCAGAATTTGATGAAATGATGAATGGGGAAACTTATGTCTGCCCGATTCCAAAAGACATGAAATTACCGCAGTAACCTTTCTAAAAACAGTCTTAAAGAAGCTGAAAGCGTTGCTAAAAAGCTTTCTTTTGAAAAACAGCGACGATACGGAATTAAAGAAAGATTTAAAAGAATTCAACGAATTATTCCTGGAACTGGTAAAAAATTAAAACGCGTCAATGCCTTTTCTGAGCTTGCGGACTATTATATGGAAATGCGATATTTGCTTGATTTCGTGGACAACGGAAAGTCGGAAGAAACTAACCACATGATGGGAGTCGAGATGCTGTGGAGTTTACGGGAAATTGAGAACAGGTATGCTGTCAGCTTAATTTTGTGTCTGGAAGGAGCCAAAACTCACAATATGTGAGCCTCACGCACCGTGAGCGACATCTCCGAATTGATTTGCTACAATAATGTTTGAAGTATAATCAAGCACAACCAGAAGGAACTTATGGCAAAAGAGAAGAAGATTCGAAATTGAGTAAAAAAAACAAAAAGAGACTGTGCGTCGCTGCATTTACAGTGGCTGGAGGAATCGTTCTGGCCAAAAACTGGGATTTAATCAAAAACTTTTTGAAGACACGGACATATTGGAATTCGTAACGCAGGAAGTGGTGCCTGTTGTGGCAAAACAGACAGAATTGGTGGACAGCAGTATATTGGAAAATCTTACCGGAAACAGACTGACGGCCAGGAATTTAGGAAACAAAATTCTGTGTTCCGCTCAGATGATAAACAAAATGCTTGTTGCAGGCGGATTTGCCGTACGGTAGCCGGACGGGGAATATGTCATGACCAACAAAGGAAAACTTTTTGGAGAAAGCAAATGGAACAGAATATTCGTACTAAGAATTATATCTTGCTTATGTCTTTTGCAAAAAGAGTGAAGTAGCAAAAGTATTGTGTGTAATGACCGTTTTGGCGTATGTTTTTCTGGCAGAATACGGAAAACGGGATCTGTTGGACACATTCTGCTGGCAGCGATGGGGATTGCCCTGAAAAGGCAGATAGTGCCATGTGTCGTGGAACGGAGAAACGAAAGAATCATGTAAAGTGAACGAGAAGGGAAATTATAATGGAAAAATACAAGGTACAGATGGTAAATAAATGCACTGGAAATGTGAAGATATGGTGGACTACCAGATTTTTCACGATGAGGAGGAAGCACAGGAGTATGCCTCTTACTTAAACGGCTGTGCGACCCAAGGTGCAGAGATTCTCAAACTGAGCAATCCGTTCGACTACGAGGAAGATTACGGCGATGGGGAGAATTTCGAGTATGTGGCAGTGGAGATAGAAGAATAGGAGAAAGATTGAACCAATAAGAGCTTAAAAAATCCCATAATTGAGAAGGACGGATTGGGTGCAAGTGGCAATGATGTTAAATGGAAATCCAATTTTTCAAAGTAGGAAGGGTTTAAAATAAGAGATTTCTAAGTGTATTACCTGCACGCGGGGGGAAGCCCTAGTTTTTTGTTATACTATATTTGAACGAAGAAGGTCGTGGTCGTTCGGCTCACGGCTAGAGTTCCCAAATGAGAGTTCGGCTCACTCTCCCGAATAGGTGAAATTTCGAAAAGCAAGTAGCCATTATAAAGAGTAATGATGCTTCTGATTTCGGCCAGAAGCATTGTTACTATATTTCTTCAAATTAAAAAAGGAGACGGCAACACCTTGATGCTGTCCGTCCTCACCCTAATGACTGATTTTTCCGTTGTCCGCCAACCGTCATGCCCAAAGTCCAGCATTGCTTTCAGGTTTTATCGCTGCTTGCTAGCCTCAGGTCCATACGCTCTGCATTGTTTTCGGATTTTACGTGTCAGCCACATGAGTGGAATGTCGCCAGATTTTCTTCTTTTATTACAGGCAAATTTCTTGAAAAATGCAAGGTAATAATGATTTACAGGTAAAAACCACGCTGGACAATGTAACATCATCCAGCGTATTCTTAAAGTGAACGGTTTCATGCTGGTTGTCAGCCTGAATGCCCTTTCGAGTATCTGAGAGTGTTGGTACTTACCCTCCCCAACCGGAGTCCAGCTTTTACGTGACGCTACACGGAACCTTCTGGTACATGTTTATTATATGCATAATTTTCGAAAACGCAAGGCAGAAAATTGTTATTTGAATATGCGCTTTCAGTTTCCAATCCATAAGTATCTTTTAAATGATCGCTAATTTCATTATATAGGTAATCTTAATTTCTTTTTCCTATCTCCTTTTCCCATCTTAATTTTTTGTGTGCTATTGTATAGACATAAGGAGGAAGTAACTATGACGAAGATAGTAAGATCGATTCAAAGATATGAAGATAAAGTTGATAATAGAGCAGAGAAGTTAATCTTTTTTCATCCGTATCTTTCTCTTTTAACCATGTTTATTGGCATACCGCTTTTTATTTTAATGACGGTTACTGCAGCAACCACCCTGTTTACCTTGCCGATGACCTGGATGTTTGGATGGGCTTGAGTTTTAACAAAGCCTTAATTCTAATTTTTGCCTGTTAATCCAATTTTAATGCAGGCAGTGATAAAGGACAAAAGTGAAATTACATAGTAGGAGGAATGAATTATGAAGACTATGAATATGAAAAAGAAAATGATGAAGGTTTGTCACATGTTTGGTGTATTTGGTGCCATGCTTGTTTTTGCCGTTGGAGCGTCGGCTCTTCGTTTTGCTCTGTTTGCACCGGAGTTAATGTCAGCTACATTTTAAAGTTAAGTAGTCGATATGTAAAAGAGGGTGTCGCAAAATCATCAAATTAGATGATTGAGCGATGCCCTCGCTATATATATGAAAAAATCCAGAGAGAATTCTTTTCGTTTGGGAATTCTTTCGGATTTTTGGCGTACTTTTAAAAAGCCTCCATTTTTTGTTGTTTCTTTTACTGGGAAAAGATAACTTCCTGATAAGGCTCGCCAAATTTGGTATCATTCTTATGGTATTTTAATTTACTCGACATATCTTATTATACCATGGATTGCGGCCTCCAATAGAGTCCTTAATGTTATTTTATTCGTTTGATCCGCTGTTCATGGTCTGTTCGACAATATCATCCATAATCTCACGGTTTAAGGCGCCTGGTACATATCCAAAGATCTTTCCATCTGCAGTAATCATAAATGTAGTAGGAAAGGAACGGATGCCGAACTGATAGAACCAGAGTCCGGTTTCATCCATTAATACCGGAAATGTGTAGCCGTTTTCTTCCAGAAAGGCAGTGATATGCGCAATGTCTCCTTCTTTTCCGGAATTTGGGGCAGCCATTCCAAGAACGATTAAATCCTCGGTATTTTCTCCCCAATCTTCATATAAAGCCTGGATATCCGGCATTTCAGACTGACAGGGAGGACACCAGGTTGCCCAGAAGTTTAAAAATATGGT
>OHJQ01001158.1_pt1 | contig 13944 bp, 13 predicted proteins | sample 1568601 | NCBI WGS metagenome assembly OHJQ01 (sample SAMEA3879599, study PRJEB24766) | human gut metagenome | biome: human-associated habitat; feature: feces | place: USA | collected 1985/1987 | reverse complement strand
TAACTTCTTTATTGCTGATCCTTTGGCGTTGGTGTATTTTTTCTCTGTTGTACCAATTGATCCACCGCTTTGTAACACTGAATCATGATGAACTGAGATAAAGAACACAGTATAGCTATTTCCATATTCTTCACGATTATTCACCAAATCGTTAGGATATACCAGATTTACAACTCCGTTTCCCTCAAATTCTGATGCGTCTGTGTTAAGTGTTGTCGGTGCCTCAATGTCATTATTAAAAATAGGCATGATTTTCCCGTAAATATTTTTGTTAAACATTACTATTTTAGTTATAATAATTTAATAATAAAATGGCACGAAAATATAAACAAGGATTGTATAAACCAAAACATCCTGAAAAATATCGTGGTGATCCGACAAAAATAATGATGCGTAGTAGTTGGGAAACGAAATTCTCAATGTGGGTTGATAATAATCCTGCAGTGATTGAGTGGGGAAGTGAAACAATTATTATTCCATATGTTTCACCAATTGATAATCGTGGGCATCGTTATTATGTTGATTTTTGGATCAAGGTACAGAATTCGAAAAAACAAATTGAAACATATATTGTAGAGATTAAGCCAAAAGCACAATGTTATCCGCCTGATTATTCTCATCGCAAAAGATTACCAAAAGCACAGGTTATCATGGAAGAGCAATGTACCTATGCAGTAAATCAGGCAAAGTGGAAAGCCGCAAGACAATATGCAAAACAACGCGGCTGGAAGTTTATTGTGTTAACGGAGGATGAATTGAATGTCTAATGAAAAAAAGAAACCAAGTTCGTTTGATAAATTTCGTTTTCCGTGGTCAAAGGGAACAATCAAACAATTAACCCGTCAATCAATGTCATGGTTCAATAGTGAAGTGAATCGACTGAGAAGAATTCCATTTAATAAACGTCACTTCATTATGTCAGACTCTGATGCAATTGTCAAACGGTTATATATTGGTAAAATGTACATGTTTCAGTACTCGCCAAAACATATGGACACCTTACCAATATGGGATGAATATCCGCTTGTCCTGCCGTTTACAAGTACACCAACTGGATTTATAGGGATTAACTTTCACTACTTGCCACATAAAGCACGTGCATGGTTGCTTGAACGTCTAATGCAAGCGTCAGGTGAAGATGATAACAAACGAATGAGAGTGTCGTGGGAAATATTAAGTCACATATCAAAGGTTGATATTATTGGATCAATGGCAACACACCAATATTTGTTGGATCATATCGTAAGTCCAATCAGAGAAGTAAAGAAAGAAGATTATGCCACAGCTATTATGTTACCGCTTCAGAAGTGGCACGGTGAAAATAAGAATATGATGAAAGGAATGTAATGGCATCCATTTTAACTAATATTACCAATATATTATTTGGTCAACCTAAATCTGATTATGACAAAACTACTTCTGCATATCAGGCATTTCAGAAAGGTATTCACAAGTCAAATCATTATCGACTGTTTATACAGCCACCCAAGAAAGTGCTTGAACGATTATCAAAAAAGTATGGTTATTCACCCAATGAAATTGTGAATGCGCTTGACAATTTATGCATCAATTTTAACTTGCCTAATGGCACCTTGTCAACCACAGGAGTTCGTACAATGGGTGAAGTGCGTGAGATGCCATATGATAAGATTTACGATCAGGCATCATTCACATTTTATCTTGATGCTAATGGAATGTCATATAAGATTTTCCGTGAATGGATGAACACTGTATACGATCCAAGCACAAAAATCTACGGATATTATTCTGATTATGTTTCAAATATTGGAATTGTATTGTATGAGCATGGTTATTCTAATGGTACTGTAGTTGGACAGGGAGTACTGTCAACTGAATTATGTGAAGCGTATCCAACCACAATTAGTCCAATTACTTTGACTGGACTTAGTGGAAATACACCAACACAATTTGACGTTACATTTAGAATTAAAGAAGTGCGCGATAATCCTGAATATGCTAATGATGCTGGATTTATAGAAGCAGAGGTCAGATAAAATGTACGTAACCAAAACAAATCAAAGTTTAAACAAAATATTTGATACTGATCCTGACTTAGTGAATGATGATGACGTTGTAACTGATTTAGTTCCAATTGATGATAACACACAATTTGAGCAAGATCAACTAATGTCCAATTCAATTGAAAATGAAAATATTAAAAAAACAATTGAGGAGGATTTTGATGACGCAAGAAACAACATTAAGGAATTGATTGAAAAGGGAAACGACTTGCTTGATATGGCACTTGCACTATCAGAAACCGAAGACCCAAAGGCGATTGATTCTGCAACAAAACTAATTGGACAACTTAGTAGTCTTAATAGTAAATTACTTGATCTTACTTCACGAAAACAAGAAGTACTAATGAAAGCACGAGTTGAACGAAAGGAAGAAAAACAAGAGACTGAATCAACATCTAATACTCCTCAACAAATTACAAATAACAACGCCATATTTGTTGGGTCAAGTCAGGACTTAATGAAACTTATATTAGAAACGAGAAAGAACAATGAAACAACTACCTAAAGCAAACTATCCAATTTATACAATTGAAATTCCTAGCACAAAGGAAAAGAAACATTTTCGTCCTTTTTTGGTAAAAGAGAATAAAATTCTAATGATTGCTCAGTCATCAGAGGATGAGATTATCATGATCGACAGCCTTAAGAGTGTGATTCAGTCTACGTGTATGGATGAAATTGATGTTGATGAATTGGCTGTGTTTGATCTTGAGTATATTCTTGTCAAGTTACGTTCTATTTCAATTGGTACAGGTGTTGTATTACGAATGAGATGTGACGCAGAAATAGGGCATGAGGAAGAACGTTCGCGATATACCACAGTTAATCTCAATCTTGATGATATTGAAGTAGAAGGAATTGAACAATTTAAGAGAGACGTTAAACTATCAGACGACTTAGTGCTTAAGATGAAAATTCCAAATTTTGAATTCATTAAGTCAGTGGCAGAACACAATGAATCTGATTATGAAAGTAACATTGCTTTACTTGCAAAATCAATTGACAAAATTATTACTTCTGATGAGGTCATTGATGTTGAAACCGACACCACAATAGAAGATATGATTGAGTGGGTTCAGGAATTAACTGAGGAACAATACGACAAAATCATTCAGTATTTTCAGTCTATTCCAAAATGCCGAATTAAGGTAGAATGGAACTGTGAAAACTGTGGAAAACATAATTCACAGTATATCACAGGAATCATTGGTTTTTTCTAATATGCCTCTCTGACGACACAATTCAAAATTTTTATTCAACAAATTTTGACATGATGGTGTTTTATTCAATGAGCTTACAGGACATTGAGAATATGTTCCCATTCGAACGAAGTATCTACGAAAGCCTCAAGAAAAAACATTGTCAGGAAAGAAAACAACAGCAACAATATTAGGACGTGTTATAATATATGGAAACAGATAAGTCCATTCAAGAAAGAGAGGCGGCTGAGAGACGAAAAGAACAACGATTTATCGCAACCTTAAACATTGTATTAAATCGATTCAAACGGACAAAGGATAACATTCTTGATACACCCGAATTTAAAAAACAGAAGAATGAGGAAGACAAAACTGCATTTGATATATTATTCAGTAAGAAAGGATGGTATGATCCCGATAATATGAAGAAAAGTATTGGATACAATAACACCCGTGAAATTCTTAAATTTGTTTCAGGCGGAAAACTATTCATGAACACAGAAAAAGAAACAATCAAAGATACTGATAATAAACCAAAAGAAAAGACAGTTGGTTCGTCCGTAGCTCAGGAAACAATTAATGAAAACGCATCTGTGCTTGAAAAACAGGGCGCCGTATTCACACAGATTGCGGCAAATACGCTTCAAACAAACGTTATTCTAAATGACCTAAAGAAGTTATCAAACGAGCAAAAAGAGTTAACCACGAACTCAAATAGTAGTTTATTATCATCAATTGAAGGAATTGGTGGAACAATAGCAGGAGCAATTGGACTTAAAATAGCAACTTCATTTAAGCCAATCACAAATGCAATTGATAAACTAACAGAAAAACTTAAGTCGCCTTTTGGATTAGGCAAAACAAAAACACCTGAAGCTGATTCTAAAAAAACTACTGTAGATACAAACCCAAATAAAAAAGTTATTGTAGATAAGCCTAGCATAATTGATCGTGCTAAATCTACAATATCAGAAAAAGCAAACACATTAAAGCAAACCGCATCAGAAGCATTTGATACATTAAAATCAAAAGCAGACGATGCTAAAACAGCAATTAGTAAAACAGCTTCAGGTACCAATGAGAAGTTACATTCAATTGCAAAAGATGGCGCCGATTTCCTTAAGAAAGAAGGTGGTGAACTATTGAGTAAGGGAAAGGCAGTTGCAAAGAAAATTCCATTAGTAGGTGCTGGTGTTACTGCAGTAGTTGAAGGCACTGAAGCAATGGAAAATATGTCAAACGTAGATGCGCTTGTTAGTGCTAATCTGTTAACGGAGAAAGAAGCAGAAGACTACAAAGAATATCTCCTAAAAAAACAGGCGATTCGAAGCTCAGGCGGTATAGCTGGCGGTATTGTTGGTGGTGTGGCAGGTGCAGGTGTTGCCTCGGTTGCTACAGGTATTGCAGGTAGTGTGGCAGGAGAAGTTACAGGTGAGTATTTGGCAGACGCAATCTATGGTGATAACATCAAGTATTATGAGGAACTAGTTGAGAAACGTAGAAAACAAGTCGAGCAACTCAACTCAAGCGATGAACAAGCGGCATCAGAAGCGCATGATAAGTTATATAAACAGCAAAAGAAAATTGATGAGCTTAAGTCCTTACATGAAGATCGATTAAATGAATATATTAATTTATATACAGATCAACATGGATTTGCTCCATCAGACATTGATATTGAAAAGTGGAAACGTTCATCAGATAATCAAGGAATAACTGATTATCACAATTATAGCAGAAACTTATCACGTGCAGAAATGCAATTAAGACTGCTTGAACAGGAAACTGGTTACAAATTAGCAGACGATAAAACTAAGGGAGTGATTAAGGGAAAAATTGTGGCGCCTGATAAAGTTGTATTTGATGAAAATACTTCTCCCATTTTGCCTTCTCTACAAGTAGATAATACAATTATTCCTGTACAAAAAGCCAATAATGAACAAGCTCATAAAGAAGAGCTTGAGTATCATTATAGAAAAAATAAAGAAAAGTCACAAAACAATGTGGCAGTTCAAAATAACAACACGGTTAATAATACAACTGTTCAAAATGCTCCAATGATTACACGAAATAATGATCCTTCATTTAGACGTAATTATAACATTGGTGACTTTTCAGACTACTAATCAGATAGCCATTACTATTATTTTCTAGTAATGGCTATTTTTATAATAGATAATACGATTAAACAAAGATATAGATTATATGTTATATTTTGGAATTGTTGAGGATCGTGATGATCCACTTAAACTTGGTAGATGTCGTGTACGTGTAGCTGGATTGCACACACATGATACTAGCATTTTACCAACTACAGATTTACCATGGGCAATGATTGTTCAGCCGATTACAGGATCAATTAACACAGCAGGACTAGCCCCAATTGAAGGAACACAAGTAATTGTGTCATTCATGGACTCAGACTGTCAAATTCCTGTAGTGTTTGGTGTTGTACCAAGCATACCACAAACCAAATTAGTATACATCAATGAACAAGACGGCGGAGCAATTTTAAAAGATTGTCTAACACCACAAGGTCGACAGATTCCAACAAATTTTGTTGATGCGACAGGACTAACATCATCAACTGTTACAACTCCGAATCAGGACAATACAACGCTTAATAACACAATCACACAGGGCATTAGTAACGCAGATCAAAGTAAGTCCGCAGTAGTTGAATCATTAGCACAAAACTCACAAATTGACTCTGAGACAGTTACGACTGCATATGATCAAATCAGTAATAGCTTAGGTAATTCAATTAAGTCGTCAAAGGACAATCTTCAGACATTGTTAAATGAAATTGGTGATCGTGCAAAAGCAGAACAAAGATTCATCAAGGACTTGGTTAAACAATCCGAGAGTATTATTCCTTCAGAACTATACAATGGAAAAATATCCATGAGTGAATTGGTCAATAATACAGTGGATAAATTTAAGGGAGTGGTTGATATAAACGGAATATTACCCAAAGACCTAAGTAAGAATCTATCTTCACTCAATATTAACAATGCGGATGAATTTGTAATGAAGTTTGGCGGTGATGCATTATCGAATCTAAAAGGCTCAATTCAGTCGTCATATCAACAATCGGTTGAATATGCGAGTAATATTGAAAAGGAAGTAGACAAGATTGTTGATTCTGTTACTGATAAGGTTGAAGATATATTCGGTGGCATATTTGGTTCCAATTCATCTAAGTTAAGTTTATCAAGTCCTCAGGATATTGTCAGGAAAATTGGTGATGGATTCAGTTCTTCTGTTGTATCATTGCAAAACGTCGGTAACATTAACGCAATTGTAGAAAAAGGAAAAGAAAAACTTTCATCGATTGATTTCAAGGAAATTGGCGAAGGACTTACTCCTCCGCTATTTGGTGAAATGGGTGGTGCCAATTTCGGTGGAGCAGAACCAGAAGAAAAAACACCACCAAAACAGGACGTAACAGAATATCCAAGTAACACAAATGGTCGTGAACTTAATCTAACCAAGCCTACATGGATTAACGATAACGGCAAAGTAAATTGGAATCAACTTAATAAAATTGTTTCAATGTGTGATGAGCTTGGATTACTAACCATCGAATCAAAAGCCGCATTTTTGGCAATTGGGATAACCAATCAAATCAATCTTCACAACACGGATGAAAGAGTAAACTTCTGTAGTGATGATGTTAATTGGTTACTTAAAACATTCCCCAATACATTTAAGGGAAATAAAAAATACGCAAAGGATTTCATTGGTGGAACATATAGTAAGAACATAAGCAAGTATGGTATTGGTTCATATGAGGACTTACTGAATTTCTTATATTCCCCTAGCAATGAAGGACGAACAGTTGGAAATACCGAACCTACTGATGGATACAAATTCCGTTACAGTGGTGGAATGATTCCAATTTGTGGACGTGCGGAATATGTGAAATTCCGTTTCTTCCTTGATGATGATTCTTTGATGAATGGTTATTCTGCATTAACAGAAGATACAAAGATCAAAATTTCAATATTAAAATTCATGTACAAAATGAATCTAGTACCAGCATCTGCGCATCCTCAATATTATAAACGTGCAAAATCAATGTTGGTAGATCAGGACGAAAACAGCAATATAGCAGATAAATTATATTGTCATTTTTACGGCGCCAATATGCAGTCAATCTACGGAACAACTCAACGTGGAGCACAAAACGTTATGTTGCCTCATAGTTATTATGGTAGTGTAACCCCAACGAAATAAATGTAACAAATATTATGTCAGGATTTGAAGATCAAGATGGAAAATATCCTCTACACAAATTTAGAGGAGAACCAACAGTACCACGAATTGCACGAGGAGATATTCGTGATACTATTATAACAGAAAAAGAACAAAATCGCATCATCGGTATTCCTATTGCAATGGATCGTGGTACATGGGATCAACCACATTGTGGTTATGGTGCGAAATATCCATATAACTCAGTTAAGGAAACCGAATCAGGTCATGTACAGGAATTCGACGATACACCAGGCTCCGAACGTATTCACACATATCATCGTAGTGGAACTTTTGAGGAAATAACCGCAACAGGAACAAAAACCACACGTATTGTGGGTGACAAATACACAATCGTAGACCGTAATGGATTCATCTACATTGAGGGGGAAGCTAATGTAACCACCCAAGGAAATATTAACATTTATTGTCAGTCTGATGCAAACATCGAAGTAGAAGGTTCCGCAAAAATGAAAATTGGCGGTAATATGGATGTTGGCGTGGCACAAGATTTTAATCTTACGACCAATGGAAATATTTCGATGTGGGCAAACGGAAATTTTAATTTACAAAGCAAGCTAAATGGAAATATTTGGGTAGGAAAAAATCTGTATCAGTCGGCTAATGAGGAAGTTCATATGCAAAGTGGTAATTCGATGTATATTGAATCATATGCCGATTATAACAGAATTATTCACAAAAACAAACATACCTCAACTGTTCAAAAAACATCCGAGGAATTTGGTGAAGAAGTTATTCGAAAATACAATAGTAATCTAACAGAAACAGTATATCAGAATAAACAAGTCAATGTCAAACAAGACGAACGATTATATGTGAATGGTAGTAGTATTATTGAAGTAGATGGGAACTCAAATCAAATTATCAAAGGCAGTGTAAAAGAACAAATTGATGGAAATTCTGATCGTGTAGTAAAAGCACAGAATAACGTTAAGGTCGGATCTTATAACCTTAAGTCAGATCAAAGTATGTTGTTTGGATCAGGTGCCAATTTAAGCGTTAAGTCAGGCGCCAATTTACTTCTAGGCGCAAGTGGTATGCTGTCAGGTAAAACAGGTGGTAGCGTTGCATTTGACGGATCACAAGTTTATTTGAATTCGGGCGTATCGAGCAATGCAGAAACACCAAATACGGCGTCAAACACCGAACATGTTGATCCGTATGAACCTGAATTTGAAGAAACGGCAGAAAGTGTTAAGGCACTTGTCAACGGTATGATTCCTCCTCCATGTGGTAGTCCAAGTAGAATCAATTATACACCAATTTACATACCACAACCATTTGGTGAAGATGAATTCTTGTTTGAACTACCTGAAGAAACACAAGGCACAACCGCCAAGAAAAGTCTGTCTCAAATTCAGGCGTCTCAGGGAGTATCAAACACAACTCAAACGGCGGAAACAAAACATGCACCGTCATCTTCAGGTACAGCAGTTGAAACATCACGCAAGCAAGAAATTGAAAGCACAGATAGTTTTAACGCAAACTTTAAGTTATCCGAGCATTTTACGCTTGGTATGTTGTTTGATGGTGGATTCAATCGTAAGCACAAATTGGTTAATCAGTGCGGATTAACAAAATCTGAAATTGTGACAAATCTAAGCAGACTGTGTGAAAACGTGCTTGAGAAGTATATTCCTTATATGCCAGGTGGAATAGAGGGATATGGTAAACAGTGGAGAATTACCTCGGGTTATCGTATGGGCAGTGGACGATCGGATCATAACAAAGGACGTGCATGTGACATCCAATTAACCACACGCAACAAACGACAGCATTATGAGTTAATTCAACAGTTGGCTAAAGTTGTGGATTATGATCAATTACTCCTCGAATATCGTGGAGCGTATTCAGTGTGGATTCATACTGGATTCAGATATGGTGAAAACAGACGACAAGCATTCACTATGGTAAATGATCGTAAAGTAACAAACGGATTTACATTATACGGATAAAATAAAACGCGATAAGATTTTTGTATGTCTTATCGCGTTTTAATTATTTGTTAACCATACCAACCATCACTTGTACTTTTTATCATACTCTTCATCTTCTTCTTCACTAATGAAATCAAAGCATCGTTCACATAGTCCCGTAATTTTAACTTCCTTCATTCCCATATAAGAATACACATTTCCCTTAGTCTTCTTTTCTTCTTCAGTTGGAACATATGAATCATCTAGACAACTTGGTAGAAAATGAATTTCCTTCTTACACAGTTTACACTTCATAAAATGGTTTCCTTGATTTCAACAGTTGTGTAATATGAGGGGGTAACCGTTGCCCCCTTTCGGATCTATTTCGGCAGACATCCTATACAGGGCTAATCTATTGTCCTAGATTAGATTATCTTTGGTGCGAAGTATGGGATTCGAACCCATAAGCCTTTAGGCGGCGCATTTTAAGTGCGATGCGGTTACCAATTTCGCCAACCTCGCTAATTAGTTTGGAGCGGACGACGAGTTTCGAACTCGCAATAATAGCTTGGAAGGCTATTGTGTTACCAATTACACCACATCCGCATATTTTGTATTATAACACCAATTTAAGGTGTTGTCAATAATTTATTTGGTGGAAGTAGTAGGATTCGAACCTACGAACCATTTCTGATCGCTGGTTTTCAAGACCAGAGCATTCAACCACTCTGCCATACTTCCAGGTAACTGAACTGTCTAGGGAGTCATGACTTGTAGGCGTTACATGGACGCCTCGTTGTCAAGTTTTTCGTTGGGCAGTTGTGAGATAAACAATGCTTGTCAATTAAAGCCATGTACTTCAATCCGCTATTGCAATTACTCACCAACGCAACTGTCCATAAGCGCATGTTCAACGTTACGGATTTGACCTGCCATTAGACCCTTCGTAGCTAACGGACTCCATCATCTACATCCTTTGAAACTAGACAGTTCAGTTAAACTTAAATGTTTGGTAGGAGCGGTGGGAATCGAACCCACGTTCAGTCATTTGACTCTACCTTATCTAGATAGTGCTTTCTTTCTGATTTATCGGTTTATAAGACCGACTCCAAGACCAACATTAGCAACACTCCTAAAATCAATTAACTATATGCACATTATAGCACAGTTAAGAAAATTATTCAACTTCTTCAAACACCACAATTGTTTTAATTTTTGGTATTACTTCAAAACAATCTACGAAATTGTGTTCATCAGAAATAAACCTTACAGACTTACCTTTTTCATCTTCTGAATAATAGGCATGAAAGAATTTGTTTTCTTCAGTATCTTTAAATACCATTTCATCGCATTCATCATTATTAACTTTATATACAAGTTCTAATGAATAATTGTCGTCGTCATTATCTGTAAAAACTCCACCGTCAAAGCAAAGTTCTTCAAGAATTTCAACTGGGTATTTCTTCATCATAACACAATTCATTAATACACCAATTACGGTCACTCAGTTTTCAAGACTGTGGCATTACCATTCTGCCAACCCTCCAAAATACACACTTGTAATAGGAGAAAAAGAAAATAGTTGGTAAGGATTTGCACCTTACATGGTGCTATGCAACAGTTAGCATGTATCTATTCAGATAGCATAAGAGTTATGATTTTCTGTTGTTTATTGGCTGGATGGTATACGGCTACTTCCCATGCTTGTAATTACAACCACCTTATCGCCTCAGCCACACCTTTACTCCATCATGCGTCTACCTATTCCGCCACAACTATTTAATTTTGCTAGACGATATTTTTAAAAGCACATTTTCAAGACACCTTTCTATCGCAGAAGAACGTCAGTGATCCGATAGTACTACAATCATGGTATTCTTCAATCGTGGCGGGGTAGATGCGGGTTCGACCAACCGTACCATCAAAGAAGGCAAGACCATCCTCGATTAGCGCGTTTACATCCATACCATCCTCAAACGCCTTAAAACAATCCTCCTGCTCTTCGTCCGATGCAGGTACTTCAAGTTCGACCGTGAACGTATTGTCTTTGTTTGAGTAAATCCACATAATCATACGAACGGCGTCACGATGAACCCCCTCTAGGTCGGACTCAAAAAACTTAGGGTCAATCTGTCCATAATCCGCAAGAGCCTTGGCGGCTACATCAACAAAACTCTCATTGTTAAGCGGGTGAGAATTTTCGTAGGAAACAAGGTCAATCTGCATTCTTTAATTTTCCTAAAGGGTCGAGTTTATAGAGGGTAAGCCTCGTTGTGGGGCTTACCGAGATCAAGAGAATTAATAAAGAGCGGCGAAGGCTTTTCACGCGGCGGTAGCGTTCAATCACTTCCGACGGGGCATCGGCGTAACCACCGTTCAAAATGCCGTTGCCGTAACCGAGACTTTCGTGGCGAGTAATCCAACCGTCGAAGTAGACGCCCATGAGGTAATTATCGTGGTAGGAATGCTCGACGTAGGTTTCGACAAGAACAAACTCAGCCATTTTCAAACTCCTTTTCGTGGGAGGGGAAGGTCTCTTCCCCCGACACACATATAATACCATAATTACGAAAAGGAACCATAGAAAACGCACGAACTATTGATCCAAGTCAAAGATCAATAGAGGGCAACCACCTTGACGGGCGTGTTTCCGTGACCGTAGCGGTACATCGTACCACCGTTCTTGTAGAGTTTTTCGACCTCCGCCCAATCGTGACGGCTGTAGAACGCCTTACTCTTGCAAATTTCCTCGTATGGGATCGGTGTACCTAGGTCGGCGGTTTCAACGCGAAACTCCTTCGTCTTAGCCTCTCCGCAAATTTCCCCACCAATCGTAATGTCGAGGTTTCCGTGTTCGGTCTTAATGGCTTCGAGCATCTTGATTGCGTCTTCGATCTTCATAAATGAGCGATACTCCTTTTAAAACCTCATTTTCGTTTGAAATATAATTCGGACTTTCGTTTAGATAATGCTCATGACAATATCGACAGTGTTTTACGCATTCTTTATTGCATACATCTACACAACATATTTTCATGATTATTTTTTGATTGGTGCGAGATGAGAGATTCGAACTCTCACGCCTCTCGGCATTGGATTTTGAGTCCGCTAATCTACCGCTTGAGTTATGCGCCAAAGAATTTCAACTAGATGATTTCTTCAATATTCCAAATTGATAGAGAAAACTGCTGAATCATCTAAGAGATCAATTATGGTGCCGTCGGTGGGACTCGAACCCACATGCTCGAAACGAAGCGTGGCAGTTTGGGTGCCAAATGTATACCAATTTCATCACGACGGCATGGTGCTGAAGTATTGTGCCACTTCAGCATCCGTAGTTTTCTTGCTTACTTATTATAACAAAGTTCAAAGAACTTGTCAAGCGAAAATATCTGATGGATTTGGTTTTGCGTTCGCAACACAACGCCTCCAACCAACAGTAGCTTCTCATCCACACTGTAAGAATAATTATACGCTCTTTTTAAAAATCTGTCAAGCACTTTTTGCTTAATTTTTGTGAGGAAAATTTTTCAAAAATCTTATGTTCCTCGTAGAGAACACACATTTTCCTCTGCTTGGATGATGGGTTGGAGACACCATACCATCTTGTGTTTATATATTATACACTTTTTGGAAACGTTGTCAAGAAATTTCTACTAGTTTCCTTAGTGAGCAGTTCGGATGGGTTCATAACATACCACCTGAAGTAATAAGGCACCCTGCTAATTGCCGTATCATAAAACAAAGAGAAAACTCTTCAAAGGGTGAAGAATGTTGTATCACCATTGATGAATTATACGAAAGAATAAAGAATTGGTAAAACAAAAATCCCTGTTAGAAACAGACCTAACAGGGATTTTTTTATATGTCTACCCGTTTCATCAATCTCGCTTATTGTTTGGTGGTGCTGTAAGAAGAACTCGAATCTTCAACCTATCGCTTACAAGGCGATTGCTCTACCAATTGAGCTATTACAGCAAATTTTGGCTCCAATACTTGGGATCGAACCAAGGACATACGGATTAACATTTTTAGATGTTTAATTTAAATACAATTAAACATCATTATAAACTATCAAATTTAATACAATGTTTAATCCAAATAATAATTTTCTGTTTAATGAACAAGAATTATTTCAAGCCCCATACAATGCAAAAATTTTAAAATGTCAATGTATGTATTGTGGTTCATTTTTTCATATATCTAAAAAACAATATAATACTGCTAAAAGAAACAACAACCACAATAGAAACAAATATTGTTGCATAAATTGTAGAACTCATGCAAAACATCCTATTCAAAATAAAATTTGTGAATTTTGCAACAAACAATTTAAAACAACCGATAACAACAAAAGATTTTGTTGCATTACATGCGCTCGATCATTTTCTAGTTCTTTTGGTCATTCAGAAATATCAAACAATAAACGTATTGAAAGTCTTAAAGTTTATCATTCAAATAAGCATAATCCCAACAATTCATCCAATGAAACAAAACGAATAAATTTTA
>OHJQ01001101.1_pt1 | contig 14655 bp, 10 predicted proteins | sample 1568601 | NCBI WGS metagenome assembly OHJQ01 (sample SAMEA3879599, study PRJEB24766) | human gut metagenome | biome: human-associated habitat; feature: feces | place: USA | collected 1985/1987 | reverse complement strand
ACATAAGCGCGCTCGCCGATTCCATATGTATCGGCTACTTCCGGATGTACCTCTCCTAAATATCCAACAACCTTTCCATCATACATAATATTTGCCTGACGGCCCGGGTGCAGATATGGTTTTCCTGCATTTGGATCATACGTTTCTTTTTCGTGCATTCCGATCTTTTCAAAGAATTCTTCTACTACACCTTTCATGCTGAAGAAATCGCCGTCTCCATACATTCCCAATGTAAACTGCATTCTCTCTTCCGGAAGTTCTGTAACCGGAAGCTGTTTCGGAAGATAAATATTTCCAAGCTCGTACAGTCTGACATTTTTATTTCTGCGGTTGTAGTTTGTCGCAAGAGAAGTAAGCATTCCATTTAAGGATGTCGTTCTCATCACACTGTAGTCTTCTCCCAGCGGATTCATGATCTCTACGGTTTCTCTCAATTTGGAGTCTGCCGGGATTCTCAGTTTGTCAAACACCTTCGGGCTCTCGAAAGAATAGGTCATTCCCTGGCTGAATCCGCAGAACTCTGCGATTTCTTTTGCCACATCTTCGATTCTCAGTTTAAACGGCAGCTTTCCTGTTGTAGCCTCTCCCTTTGGAAGTGTGGTCGGAATATTGTCATATCCGAAAAATCTTGCCACTTCTTCTGCCAGATCTGCGATTCTGAACAGGTCATGACGGAATGTCGGCGCGATCACTTCTTTTGCTGCTTCATCATATTCCAGACCGATCTTTGCGAAATAACCAAGCATCTCTTCTTCTGAAATGGAAGTTCCCAGCATGGAGTTTATCTTATCTGCATCAAATGGAACTCTTACCGGCTCTTTTACTTTTCCGTAAACATCCACGGTTCCGCCAACCACTTCTCCGGCGCCTAATTCTTCTACTAACTGGCAGGCTCTGTCTATGGCTGCTTTTGCATTGTTCGGATCCAGACCCTTTTCAAATTTTCCGGAAGCATCTGTACGAAGCCCTACTCTCTTTGAAGATTTTCGGATGTTGACACCGTCAAAGCATGCTGCCTCAAAGAGCATGGTCTTGACATCATCTGTGATCATGGAGTTTTCTCCGCCCATGATACCGGCAATTCCGACTGCTTTTTCTCCGTCACAGATCATCAGGACGTCCTTGTCCATGATACGCTCCTGTCCGTCAAGTGTGGTAAATTTCTCTCCATCCTGTGCAGTTTTTACAACAATCTCATGACCTGCGATCGTATCCAGATCATAGGCATGCATCGGCTGTCCGTACTCTTCCATCACATAGTTTGTAATATCCACCAGATTGTTGATCGGACGAATTCCTACAGATGCCAGCCTTCTCTGCATCCATTTTGGAGACGGACCGATTTTAATATTTTTTACCACTCTTGCACAGTATCTCGGACACAGATCGGCATCTTCTACTGTTACTTTTATATAATCGTTGACATCTTCTCCATTTCCTGTCTCTTTCACGATTGGAGGAACAAACTCTTTGTTGAATGTAGCGGCTGCTTCTCTTGCGATTCCAAGTACGCTGTAGCAGTCTACACGGTTGGATGTCACTTCATACTCAAATACCACATCGTTTCTGTCAAGCGCTTCAATCGCACTTGCTCCGATTTCGGCATCCTCCGGGAAGATATAGATTCCGTCTTCCGGAGCCTCCGGATACATATCTGTCGTAGAACCCAGCTCCTCGATAGAACACATCATACCAAAACTTGCCACTCCGCGGAGCTTGCCTTTTTTGATCTTGATTCCGCCCGGAACTTTCTGTCCCGGCTCATGTCCCCCTGCCACGCGTCCACCGTCCAGTACGACCGGCACTTTTGCACCTTCAAATACATTTTTCGCACCTGTTACGATCTGTACTGTCTCTGTTCCTACATTCACCTGACATACGACCAGTTTGTCTGCATCCGGGTGCTTTTCAATCTTATCGATCTGACCAATGACAATCTTTTCCAGATCTGCATCCAGCTGTTCATAGCCCTCTACTTTTGTTCCTGACAATGTCATTGCATCTGTATATTCCTGCGCTGTCACGTCCAGATCCGGGACATACGCTTTCAACCATGATAAAGAAGTATTCATAATCCTATTCCTTTCTCTCCACCTAAATCCTAGAACTGTTTCAAAAATCTGATGTCATTTTCATACAAAAGTCTCATGTCATCAATTTCATATTTCAGCAGTGCGATTCGCTCCAGACCGACACCGAACGCAAATCCTGAATATTCCTCCGGATCGATTCCGCACATCTCCAGCACATGTGGATGTACCATCCCGCATCCGAGGATCTCAATCCAGCCGGAACCTTTACAGAATCGACATCCTTTGCCTCCGCATTTGAAGCAAGTCACATCCACCTCTGCACTTGGCTCTGTAAACGGGAAATGATGCGGTCTGAATTTTGTCTTTGTCTCTTCTCCAAACAGCTCTTTTGCAAACACTTCCAGTGTTCCTTTCAGATCTGCAAAGGAAACATTTTTATCGATCACAAGACCTTCAATCTGATGGAAGGATGGAGAATGTGTTGCATCCACTTCATCAGAACGGAATACTCGTCCCGGTGCGATCATACGGATCGGCAACTTGCCCTGCTCCATCACTCTCGCCTGAACCGGAGAAGTCTGTGTACGCAGCACAATGTCCTTATTCACATAAAAGGTATCCTGTTCATCTTTTGCAGGATGCCCATCCGGAATGTTGAGTTTCTCGAAGTTGTACAGGTCGTATTCTACTTCCGGTCCTTCTACTACTTCGTATCCCATTCCCACGAAAATGCGCTCTACCTCTTCCAGCGCGATCGTATTTGGATGTCTGTGTCCCACCGTACTTTTCTTAGATGGCAGCGTCACGTCAATGACTTCCGCTTTCATTTTTTCCTCACGGATGGCTGCCTCCATTTTCACTTTTGTCTCTTCTAAAAGCTCTTCGATTGCAGCTCTTGTCTCATTGACCAGCTGTCCGACTTTCGGACGCTCCTCTGGGGCCACGTCTTTCATTCCCTTTAATACGGCTGTTAATTCTCCTTTTTTTCCAAGAAATTTTACACGCACCTCGTTCAGCTTTTCCGGCATATCAGAAGCTTTAATCTGCTCCAAAGCCTGTGCTTTGATTTGTTCCAGTCTGTCTTTCATCTTCTTTCTCCTTTCTTTGAAAGCATATTTCTTGGTATGAAAAAAACTCCATCCCAAAAGGGACGAAGTCTGTATTCGCGGTACCACCCTAATTCCCACAGTCTTCCTGTGAGCACTTGGTCTTGTGTAACGTACAATAGACGGCACTTTCTACTCTGAAATCATTTCAAAAATGCAGCTTACGTGGGAATTTCGATTGCCGTCTGAACCAAAGAAGGCTTACAGCCAGTGACCTTCTCTCTCTGATGGAAAACAGTTCTCTACTGTGCACGCTCATCGCTTTTCATATCCTGATTCATTTTTCAAATTTAAGACAAATTTACTTTATTATCTTATCACAGTTTTTGTGATTGTCAAGATATTTCTCTAACAGTGCATTGACTTCTCCGCCAAGCAGGATCACATACATACACAGATACAACCACAGCATAATCAGCACAATCGTAGTCATACTTCCATACATATCTGAAAATCCTTCAAAGATGTCCAGATAAATCGAAAAGATAAAAGAGATCAGCAGCCATCCGCACGCTGTAAAAACGGCTCCCGGAAGCTGTTTACGCAAAGTTGTCTTCTGTGTTGCTCTCCGGTTTGGAAGATATTTATAAACCAGATCCCAGAAAACGGTCAGAACTGCAAGTGTCATAACGGTCCGTATCTTAATAATATACTGCATCAGAGTACTCCAGAACGGTGCATGCTTGTAGATCATGGCGCTGATACTGTTTCCAAATACAGACAGAACCAGTGACAGTACGATTGCAAGAATGAAGATCACGGTATATAAAGAAGCCCTAAGCCTCAGGTATACATAATTACGAGTCTCGGTATTACCATAAATGCAGTTCAGTCCTGCAGTCACGGACAGTACCCCTCTTCCCGCAGACCACAGCGCTACAAGGATCGTGATCGGAATGATCTTAGCCGACTGGGAAAAATAGACCTGTGTCACGATCGAACGGATAAACCCCTGCACGGATGTCGGAAACACCTGCTCCACTGCATCGATGACATTTGCATAAGTAGCCGGTGTAAACTGTACCGCCGTCAGCAAAAGCAGGATGATCGGAATCATAGAGAGTACAAAAAAATAAGCAGCCTGGGCCGCATACGCTCCTGTATGATGGGAGCCGACGATCTCAGTGACTTTATTTACTTTTTTTATCGTCTCCTTGACTCTTCTTCCCATAATATTCTCTCCTGCTGCTCTCAAACTTTCAAAATCATATCATAAAGCCCCTGTTTCGTAAAGGGATCTTTTTTGAAGGCTTGTATATCCTGTATTGATGAAATAAGGGAATGAAATCAGCCTGTGCTAAATTTCATTCCCTTTTATCTTCTGTAGAATCCCCAAAATGCCGTTCCCTGTATTTTGACTCCTAGCACGCAAGCTAGGTGGGCAACCGCATCTGCTTTTCTGTCTTCCACTGCATAACGGAGGCTTGACATATTACAGAAATATAAGAATCCCGTTTAAAGTATTGTAGGTTCAAAATAACAAGGTTATCGAACATCTCAGGTTTTCCGTTGAATTTATTATAGCCTATTTACATAGATTTTACAACCCATACTCCATTTCTTTTTTCATGGTATTTTTTTCAAATTTATGGTATAGTAACATTATTTACATTTGAATGCAAGGAGAGGATACTATTATGAAAACAACTGAATTAAAACTGGTCTATTTCAGTCCGACAGGGACGACAAGAAGGGTCATCATGGAGGCAGCACGTCAGATTGACCTTAAATCCGTCTCATTTGACCTGTCCGTACATAAAGAAAAAAAGCCGGTTCTGCAATTTGACGAAACAGATTTTGTCCTGTTTGGAATCCCGGTTTATTCCGGCCGGGTTCCCGAAACATTTCTTTCTTATTTCGAGACACTCAAAGGAAACAACACTCCGGCTGCGCTGATCGCAACTTATGGCTGCCGGGCATACGAAGATGCTCTGTTAGAATTAAAAACCGAGGTGGAAAATCGGGGATTCCACGTAATCGGTGCCGGTGCATTTCCTACTGAGCATTCGATCGTTCGTTCAATTGGTCTGAGCCGTCCGAATAAAGCGGATCTGAAGACAATCAGTGAGTTCGGGATCGCATTAAACCGCCGTATCAAAAATGAAGATCTCTCTGTGGTCTCCATTCAGGTACCTGGTAACACTCCATATCGCAAATACGCAAAAACTCCACTGATTCCAAAGGCAGATGTCAGCCTGTGCACGGAATGTAAAGCTTGCGTCAAATCATGTCCTGCCGGAGCAATCTCTGCACAGGATCCGAAAAAGACGGACAAGAAAAAATGTATTTCCTGCCTGCGCTGCGTACGAAGCTGTAAGCAAAAAGCCCGCAGTGTCAGCAGTATGAAACTCTCCATGGCAGCCAAAAAACTGAACAAAGTCTGTCAGAGTGATAAAGCCGCTGATATCTTTTTATAAATCCTGTCATTAGAACGTTATTACTCCGATAGATGAATCATTTCTGCAATTTGTATGACGTAAGAAGAGAGTCAGATCCTCCTGACTCTCTTTCGTTGATATTCCCCTTGTATCTTTCTAAAAATATTTCTTTTTCAGTTGCATCGTATACACTGCAAATACCACCAGTGCTGCCATAAAAAGAATGCCGCCCACTGTGTCCACCATCTCCATCGGATTTACATACCAGTGGATACAATCTACAATTCCATAAAGAATCGAAACAATTCCAAATCCCAGAACTGCCGGCAACGCCTTTTTCAGATATGCTTCCTTATCTTTGCACATCTTTTCTGAATAACTCTTCCCCAGGAGAATCGTTTCATTAATGTGTCCGTCTTTTTTCATGTTAAAATATGCATACAGGCAATATATCCCGCATCCTACTGCAAGAATTCCGATAAAACCAAACACACTGTTCATACTGTCCGCACTCATTGACTATACCTCGATTTCTAATATTTCTTTCACTGTCTCTTTCATTTTGTCTGCATCACACTCTCTTGTATGAAGGATTTTCGCATCACGAATCTCCTTGACCGCATTCGGAACGGCAACCTGAGAAAGCTTCTCCAGCTCGTCCACAAGCTCAAACTCGTCTCTTCCCGCATATTCTGCATCAATTGCACGCATCACACTGCCTACGAATTTATATGGACTGGCTGTGGAAGCGATCAGACATTTTGTCTCATCCCCGCTTTCTTCTCTGTACTGTGCACATACACAAGAAGCAACTGCCGTATGTGTATCCATCACATATCCGGTACGTTTATATGTATCGTGGATTGCCTGTGCTGTCTGTTCCTCCGTTGCATAACCTCCTACAAAATCATCCAGTTTTGCTTTCATTTCTTTTGTGATCTCATATGCACCACTACTTTTTAATGCATCCATCAGTTCTGCATTTTTCTGACCATCCTGTCCTGCAATTGTATAGATCAGCCGCTCCAGATTGCTTGAGATCAAAATGTCCATGGACGGGGAGGATGTCAGCACAAATTCTCTGTTTTTGTCATATGTTCCTGTACGGAAGAAATCAAACAGGACTTTGTTTTCATTGGATGCACAGATCAGCTTATTGATCGGAACCCCCATCTGTTTTGCATAGTATGCTGCCAGAATATTACCAAAGTTTCCGGTCGGAACCGTCACATTGATCTTCTCTCCACTTTGAATCTCGTCATTCTGAAGCAGTTTTGCATATGCATAGACATAATACACAACCTGAGGTACCAGACGACCGATGTTGATCGAATTTGCGGAAGAGAACTGATATCCTGCCGCATCCAGTTCCTTTGCAAGCGCCTGGTCTTCAAAAAGCGCTTTGACACCGCTCTGTGCATTATCAAAGTTTCCATGAATTGCCACAACTGAAGTATTGGCACCTTTCTGTGTCACCATCTGCATCTCCTGCACCCGGCTGACACCGTTCTTCGGATAAAACACAATAATCTTCGTTCCCGGCACATCTGCGAATCCTGCCATCGCAGCTTTTCCGGTATCTCCGGAGGTTGCTGTCAAAATGACAATATCCTTTGTCACATGATTCTTCTTTGCAGATGTTGTCATCAAATGCGGAAGGATCGATAATGCCATATCCTTAAACGCGATCGTCGCTCCGTGAAACAGCTCCAGATGATAGACATCTCCCACTTTTACAAGGGGGGCAATCACTTCTGTATCAAACTTGGAATCATATGCGCTGTCTATGCAGTGCTTTAACTCCTCCTCTGTAAAGTCTGTCAGAAACTGTTTCATCACTGCGTATGCGGTCTCCTGATACGTCATGTTTTTGAGTTCTTCCATTGTCACATCCAGTGTCGGAATCTGCTCCGGCACGAAGAGTCCGCCATCTTCTGCAAGCCCTTTTAAGATTGCCTCAGACGCTGTTACTTTTTTTTCAGAATTTCTTGTGCTTTTGTATAACAAATTCATATCTTCGCCCTCTTTTTCTTTCTTCACACTGTTATTGCCATGAATTATATCATAAGTGCTCTGTTTTATCAATTTTGTTTCTTAAATACAATGAAGAGAATTGCACTGATCCCCATCAGGACGGGGTAGAACAAATTCGGAATAATATCAAACGGGGTCAGTCCTGTGAGAGTTGCCGCAGACAGAAGCTGAGCCCCATACGGGATCATTCCCTGCCCCACGGATGTAAAAATATCCAGAAGGGATGCGGATCGTTTTGGATCAATGTCAAATTCTTCACTGATCTCTTTTGCGATTGGCCCTGCCATCACGATCGCAATCGTATTATTGGCTGTACAAAGATCTACAAACAGAGCCAGCACTGCGATTCCAAATTCGCCGCCTCTTTTTCCTCTGATCCTGCTTTTGATCAGATTTAAGATGAACTGGATTCCACCATATTCTCTGACAAGTGACACGATACAGGCAACAATGATCGAAATTACCGTGATATCATACATTCCGGTCACACCTTTTCCCACCACATTGAAAATCTCAGACAATCCGATGCTTCCTGTTGCAACGCCTACGATCAGAGATAACGCAGTTCCACTGATCAGAACAACAAACACATTAATCCCCGCCAGTGCTCCCACCAATACAACGAGATATGGAAGTACTTTCCAGATGCTGTATGGCATTTCCTCCTGGATCTGGTAACTTCCGTTTCTTGTCATCAGCCAGAATATCACAATCGTTAAAATCGCCGCCGGGAGTACGATCAGAAAATTTGCCTTGAATTTATCTTTCATCTCGCAGCCCTGTGTTTTTACCGCGGCGATCGTTGTATCTGAGATCATGGACAGATTATCACCAAACATTGCTCCGCAGACAACGGCTCCAATACAGATTGCCAGAGAAAATCCTGTCTTTTCACTGATTCCGACTGCAATCGGAGCAAGCGCTGCGATCGTTCCCATGGAGGTTCCCATGGATACAGAAATAAAACAGCCGATCACAAACAATCCTACAACTGCAATGGATGGCGGAAGCACCGAAAGCCCCAGATTTACCGTACTCTCCACACCGCCTGCCGCAGTTACTGCACCGGAAAATCCGCCTGCACATAAAAAGATCAGACTCATCGTAATGATATTCTCATCTCCGATCCCGGCAGAAATCACCTTCATTTTGTCTGCAAATGTTAACTTCCCATTCTGCAAAAACGCTGTCAGAAGAGCGATTAAGAATGCCACAATTGCCGGCATCGCATAAAAATCGCCAAATACAATCCCCATCCCCAAAAACAGGACCAGAAATACTCCGATCGGAAGAAGCGCCACCGCCCTTCCTTTTTCTTCCGCTCTCAACTTTTTCTCTTCCACTGATGTTCCTCTCTTTCTCATTTCACTTCTTTCTTCTTTAATAAAATCCATGAGGGCGTTCCAAAAGATTCTCCGACTTTTTGAAAACGCCCTCATTTTATATCATGCTCTTTCTTTCAATATCCGGTCTTAATTTCCGTTCTATTTCTTTCTGCTGTTTGTATAGCTTACAAGACCTCCGGCTGCAATCAGCTTCTGCATAAATTCAGGAAACGCCTGTCCCTGATACTGAGTTCCTTTGGTACGGTCATAGATCATTCCACTGTCAAAATCTACTTCAACTTCGTCTCCGGCTTCAATCTCCTGTGCCGCCTGCGGACATTCAATGATCGGAAGACCAATATTGATCGCGTTCCGATAAAAGATTCTTGCAAAGGTCTCTGCAATCACGCAACTTACTCCTGCTGTTTTCAGGCAGAGCGGTGCATGCTCTCTGGAAGAACCGCAGCCAAAGTTTTTCTTTGCCACGATCAGATCTCCTTCCTGCACTTTTTCTGCAAATTCCGGATCAATATCTGCCATGGCATGTGATGCCAGCTCTTTTGCATCAAACGAATTCAGATATCTTGCCGGAATAATCACATCCGTATCTACATTGTCTCCATATTTAAAAACGTGTCCCTGTGCTCTCATGCCTCTTCACCTGCCCTCTCCGGATTTGCAATATATCCTGCAATCGCACTCGCCGCTGCCACTTCCGGAGATGCAAGATAAATGAGAGAATCTACATGTCCCATTCTTCCTACAAAATTCCGGTTTGTCGTAGATACACAGCGTTCTCCTGCTGCCATAACACCCATATGACCGCCCATACACGGTCCACAGCTCGGTGTATTGACCGCACAGCCTGCATCCACAAAAATATCAAGCAGCCCTTCTTTGATACACTGTTTGTAAATCTTCTGAGTTGCCGGAATGACCATCACACGCACATCCGGATGTACCGTATGCCCTTTTAAGATTGCCGCTGCCTTTCGCATATCTTCCATTCTTCCATTGGTGCAGGAACCGATCACCACCTGATCGATCTTGATCGGTTCCATCGCCTCGATCTCATCGATGGTCTTTGCATTGCCCGGAAGATGCGGAAATGCAACTGTCGGACGCACTTCGGAAAGATCAATGGTTACAACCTGTTCATAATCTGCATCCTCATCTGCCTCGAAAATCTGATATTCTTTTTTCGAATGCTCTTCTAAATATGCTTTTGTCTTTTCATCCACCGGGAAGATTCCGTTCTTCGCACCTGCTTCAATCGCCATGTTCGCCATGGTAAAACGGTCATCCATAGACAAATGTGCAATTCCGTCTCCGGTAAACTCCATGGATTTGTAAAGTGCCCCATCTACACCGATCTTGCCGATGATGTGGATGATGATATCTTTTCCGCTGACATATTTTCCAGGTTTTCCAGTCAGTACAAACTGAATCGCCGCCGGAACTTTAAACCAGATCTCACCGGTTGCCATACCGGTTGCGATATCGGTCGTTCCCATACCGGTTGAAAACGCACCCAGCGCTCCATAGGTACAGGTGTGGGAGTCTGCACCAATGATGCATTCTCCTGCTGTCACCACGCCTGCCTCCGGAAGGATAGCATGCTCTACTCCGGACTTGCCCTGTTCAAAATACCATTTCAATCCCTGTTCTTTTGCAAATTCACGGATCGCTTTTGAATTCTCTGCGGATTTGATGTCTTTGTTCGGGGTGAAATGATCCGGTACAAATACAACCTTCTCTTTATCAAACACCTGATCTGCCATCTGCTTCAGAATCGGCAGCGCCATCGGTCCTGTGATGTCATTTGCCATCACAATATCCAGCTTTGCCTCGATCAGCTGTCCTGCAGTTACAGATTCCAGCCCTGCATGTGCTGCCAGTATCTTCTGTGTCATTGTCATTCCCATAGGAGAATCCCCCTTTCTCAATCTTTATTTTGCCTGAATAAACCCTTTTGCTGTCAGAGCTTCTGCGCAGAGAACTGCTCCACCTGCTGCTCCTCTGACTGTGTTGTGGGAAAGTCCTACAAATTTGAAGTCAAACATCGAATCTTCTCTCAGTCGTCCGATTGACACTCCCATTCCGTTCTCATAATCTACATCCAGTTTCACCTGTGGACGGTTGTCCTCTTCCAGATACTGAATAAACTGCTTTGGTGCACTTGGAAGGTTTTCTTCCTGTGGGAAACCTTTGAATGACACAAGCTTTTCGATCAGCTGCTCTTTTGTCGGTTTCTTCTCAAAATTGATAAATACAGCTGCTGTATGACCGTTTAATACCGGTACACGCAGACACTGGCAAGTGATTTTCGGAAGCTGAGCCTTTACGATCTCGCCGTTTTCTACTTTTCCGAGAACACGCAGCGGCTCCTGCTCACTCTTTTCTTCCTCTCCACCAATATATGGAATGATGTTATGCTCCATTTCCGGCCAGTCCTTAAATGTTTTTCCAGCTCCGGAAATTGCCTGGTAAGTCGTTGCCACTACTTCTTTTGGTCCGAACTCTTTCCATGCAGCCAGACACGGCGCGTAGCTCTGGATCGAACAGTTTGGTTTTACTGCGATAAATCCGCGTGTTGTTCCAAGGCGTTTTTTCTGATCCTTAATCACATCAAAATGTTCTGAATTGATCTCCGGCACTACCATCGGCACGTCCGGTGTCCAACGATGCGCACTGTTGTTTGACACGACCGGTGTCTCTGTCTTTGCGTATTCTTCTTCGATCGCTTTGATCTCTTCTTTTGTCATATCCACTGCGCTGAATACAAAATCTACCGTAGACGCAACATGTTCCACGTCGTTTACATTCATAACAACCAGTTTTTTCACTGCTTCCGGCATTGGAGTTGTCATTTTCCATCTGTCTCCGACTGCCTCTTCATAAGTCTTTCCTGCAGAACGCGGACTTGCTGCCACTGTCACAACCTCAAACCACGGGTGATTCTCAAGCAAAGAGATAAATCTCTGTCCGACCATTCCTGTTGCTCCTAAAATTCCAACTTTTAATTTCTTTTCCATCTTCTTTCTGTCCTTTCCTCTCATTTTTATTTGAAAACAGCAAACCTGCTATTCTTCTTTCAAATATGCTTCTTCCAGTGCGATTGCCTGCTCCATGGCACTTTTCCCCGGTGCTCCGATGGTATTTCGCATTTCCACACAAGTCTTCATGCTGATAGCCTCATAGATATCTTCTTCAAATACCGGAGAGATTGCCTTATACTCCTCCAGACTCATATCATCAAGGGCGATATTTTTATCAATACAATATAAAACCAGCTGTCCTACAATCCCGTGAGCATCCCGAAACGGCACGCCGTGATTGACCAGATAATCCGCCGCATCTGTCGCATTTGTAAAACCATTCTTTGCACTGTCTTCCATCCGCTGCTTTCTGAACCTCATGGTGCGAAGCATCCCCGTAAATAATGCCAGACAGCCTTTTGTCGTATCAATGGCATCAAACACCAGCTCTTTGTCTTCCTGCATATCTTTATTATATGCAAGCGGGATTCCCTTCATTGTCGTCAGAAGGGACATCAATGCCCCGTAAACTCTTCCTGTCTTTCCGCGCACAAGCTCTGCGATATCCGGATTCTTCTTCTGCGGCATGATACTGCTTCCTGTACTGTACGCATCATCAATCTCTACGAACTGGTATTCATTCGAATTCCAGATGATGACCTCTTCACAGAATCTGCTTAAGTGCATCATCATAATGCTCAGTGCAGATAACAGTTCCAACAGATAATCTCTGTCTGATACACCGTCCATGCTGTTCAGTGTCGGTCCGTCGAATCCAAGTAATTCTGCTGTATATTCACGATCCAGTGGATATGTCGTTCCAGCAAGTGCTCCGGAGCCAAGCGGACATGTATTCATTCGTTTGCTAATATCCTTCAGTCTCTCATGATCTCTGCGGAACATTTCAAAATATGCCCCCATATGATGAGCCAGTGTGATCGGCTGTGCTTTCTGAAGATGTGTGAATCCCGGCATATATGTCTCGACATTCTCCTCCATTACATGAAGGATTACTTCCAGAAGTTCTTTTACCTGAGCATCAATCTCCTGAATCTCATCTCTGGTAAAAAGTTTCATATCTAATGCAACCTGGTCATTTCTGCTTCGTCCGGTATGGAGTTTCTTTCCCGGATCTCCGATGCGGTCGATCAATGTTGCTTCCACAAAACTGTGAATATCTTCATATTTGTCTGATATCTCTAATTTACCGGATTCTACATCTTTCAGAATGCCATTTAATCCGTCTGTGATCTGTTCTTTTTCTTCTTCCGTTAAGATTCCCTGCTTTGCAAGCATAGCTACATGTGCAAGACTTCCTCTGATGTCCTGCTTATAGAATCTTTTATCAAATGTAATGGAAGCATTAAAATTATATACTAGCTGGTCTGTCTCTTTTGTGAAACGACCTCCCCATAACTGTGCCATATGGATTCTTCCTTTCATTTTTAAGTTTACTGTTTTCGATTTTAACACATTTCCGCATAAAAGCAAATATTATTACAGGAATTTACATATTTATTCATCACAAAATGCAGTTACTTACATGAATCCATGCAATTTCTTCTTACTTTTTATGCATTTTTATTACTATGCTTTTGCCCGTTGCTCTTCCAGACGCTGCCGCATCGAGAATTCACATCCGCAGTAATCCTGCCTGTACAGGCCATACTGTGCGGATAACTCTACAGATCTTTTATATCCGTTCTTTTTCTTGAAATCGGATGTAAGATATGATACGCCATACTCTTCTGCAAGTTTTAATCCGATCTCATTCAATTTGGCTGCATTTTTCAAAGGACTGATGCTGAGTGTCGTCGTAAAGTAATCATACCCGCCTTCTTTTGCAATCTCGGCAGTCTCTCTTAATCGAAGTTCATAACATTTAAAACAGCGCACGCCGCCTTCTTTCACTTTTTCCAGTCCCTTTGCCATCTCATAAAACTTTTCTTTATCATAGCCGCCTGCAATAAACTGTACCGGATATTTTGTATCCATCTCTCCAATCAGTGTCTGCTGTTCAATGATACGTTTGCTGTATTCACTCTCCGGATAAATATTCGGATTATAGTAAAGTACTGTGATCTTAAAATAACTGCTCAGATACTCCAGTACATAACTGCTGCACGGAGCACAGCAGCTGTGAAGGAGAAGGGTTGGTACCTTTTCTTCTTTTTGCAGATGATCGATCAGTTTATCCAGTTCTTTCTGGTAATTTATCTTTGTTAACATCTAATTATCCTCTCTTCTCTACATATCAGCATTTTATCACACCCACCTTTTTTATTCACCTATTTTCTGTTCCGGTCATATCATATTATATACTTCACATCCAGGAGGTTCCTATGGAACAGATTTTGAACCTACAGCATATTTCTTATACGTATCATACTTTAGAAGGGGAAACCCCGGCCCTGTCTGATATCTCATTTTCTTTGAACAAAGGGGAATTTGCCGCCATCGTGGGACCTTCCGGCTGTGGAAAATCCACGCTGCTTTCTCTGATCTGCGGTCTTTTGCCTTGCAGTGACGGACAGATCACAATCAATGGCAGACACCTGAAAGAGAGTACAACTAATGTAGGATATATGCTGCAACACGATGAATTGTTTGAATGGCGCACGATCTATAACAATGTGATCCTTGGGCTGGAAATCCAGCATGCTCTGACGGCCCGGACGAAAAAGCGGGCACATGAACTTCTTAACATCTATGGTCTGAGTGATTTTGAGAATTCCAGGCCT
>OHJQ01001080.1_pt1 | contig 14924 bp, 16 predicted proteins | sample 1568601 | NCBI WGS metagenome assembly OHJQ01 (sample SAMEA3879599, study PRJEB24766) | human gut metagenome | biome: human-associated habitat; feature: feces | place: USA | collected 1985/1987 | reverse complement strand
TGACCGACTTTAAGTATAAATCTGATATGAGCCTTGCAGAAGCCAAGAAGAAGTACCCAGAGTGGTATGAAAAGAGGATTGTGAGGGGCGAGCAAAAAGGTAGGTGGCATATCAAGAGAGATTTGTATGACTGGTGGTTGCGGAAGATACAAGGCGGAGAAGTGTCCGTAGGGCATAGATACTGGTGTCTGTCGGTGCTTGCATCCTATGGTATCAAGTGCGATATTCCAGAGGATGAAGTATTGACGGATGCTTTGGAGCTGTTACCAATGCTTGACCATATCAGTGATGATGAACATAACCGCTTTACCAAGCGTGATGTACTGGACGCTATGAATATGTATCAAGAAAACTATGTGACATACAGCAGAGCCGAGGTGGAACGTGTCAGCGGTATATCTGTACCGCCCAACAAGAGGAACGGAAGAAAGCAAGAGCAACATTTACAGTTAGCGAGAGGTATCAGAGCATTAAAAGAGCAAATGGGAGAAAATGTTGTTGGTGGTGGCAGACCCGACAAGGCGAAGATTGTCGAAGAATGGCGAACAGCACACCCAGAGGGAACACCAAAAGACTGCATAGCCGATACTGGCATATCAAAGAATACAGTGTATAAGTGGTGGAGCGTGGGCGAAGCCCTCTAAGGCATTTCCCCTTAATTACCCAAGAGCCATAAGAAAAAGAGTGTCAAGGGCAGTCGCAAGACTGTGCAGTTTACCCTTGATACTCTTTTTTGTTGGCTATAATGTCCGCGGGGAAAATGCTAGTCCGTCCGTTCCGTTACTCCCTCATGGGTTCGATTGTCCATTCCAAAATGAGAAAGTAAAGGGTTGTCTGCGACAATTTTTTTCTATGCTGCCAATCGCTGATCCGCAAGCGGAAGCTCATGGAAGCACAGAAAAAAACAAGCCCTTGACTATCTCATTTTTCCATTTCCAAAGTCACCCAAGAGGGAGTAAGCTCCACTGTATTTCTGGCGAAATCCACGTACGAATATATCCGCTTGACAAGTGGCTATCACTCTGCTATATTATGTGTAGCGGATATATTGCAAGTTCCCTAAAGTGATAGCCTAACGGCTACACTTTAGAACTTGTGAGGGTGGCAAGCCCCCCTTCAATCCCCCTTTGAGTGACCGCAGATATGCGGTAAATTGTTGAGTGATAGCCAAGAAGAAAGAGAGGTAAAAGCATGAGTTGGGGCGAGGAACAGCAGAAAGAAATTGAAACAATCAGAGAGAGAAAAATCACAGTGAAATTGTCGGACGCAGATTGTGACCGACTGGCGAGAAAGTGTGGTGAGCATGGTCTGACAATCGGAGAGCTGATAGAGAATTTTGTCGGAGATTTGGTGGGCGGTACTTACTCCAACGGAAGTGATGAAAGAGATTATGCTGACCAGTGGTTCGAGCGTTGTTGGTTCGGAATGTTCCCAGAGCCTACGCTGCTGAATCACTTATTGAATTTGGGTTATGAACCAGAGCATTATCTGGATATGTTGGAAAACGTAGAGACAATAAAATCCGACATTGAAATCACTAAACAGAACATAGCAGAGCCAAGTGATGAATGGAAAGACATTGTGTATCACAAGTACAATGATGATAGAACAAGCTATGAGTGTGTGCCTTGTTACAATAGTGTTGATGAGTATATAGCAAGCGAAAAAGAAGATTTAGAAAGCTATAAGGCAGACTTAGAAGAAGCACTGGAAGAACTGAAAGACATGAGAGCGGACTGGAAGCCAGAGAAAGAGCCGAACATGGACGAGGAAATTGAACTCATTAAGAAGTGGGTAAAGGAAAGAGAGGACTTCATCAATGAATAGGACAAGACCGAAGCAGATAGTTATAAGAGTGTCAGAGGAAGAACTTGCACAGATAAAAGAGAAAGTAGAGCAGTCTGGAAAGAGCCAACAGCAATATATCATTGAAGCCCTCACGCAGTCGAACATTGTCAATCTGGACGGACTGAAAGAGATATATCCAGAGCTGAAAAGGCAAGGCAACAATCTGAACCAGATAGCCAAGAAGCTGAATGAAAATGGATATGTGGACTATAAGCAAGAGCTTCCTAACACCATGAAAGAGGTGAGAGAAGTATGGCAGTTATTAAAGCAGTATCTTCAAAAGCAGGCATAGGGCAAGCACTGGACTATGTGACGAAAGAGGAAAAGACGGAAGATAAGCTTGTCAGTGGTCTGCACTGTGAACCAGATACCGTTAAGGACGAAATGCAAGCCACCAAGGAGCTGTGGGGAAAGACTGGTGGGAGAACATATAAGCACTTCGTACAGAGCTACCATGAGGACGAGCATATCACACCAGAGCAAGCCCATAAGAACGCTGTGGAGCTTGCCAAGAACACAGAAGCATGGAAAGGGCATGAAGTGCTTATTGCCACTCATATAGACCGAGGACACATTCACAGCCATTTCATAGTGAACAGCGTGAATTATGAGAATGGTCACAAGTTGCAGTGGAGCAAAGCGGATCTGCAGAACTTGAAAGACCGGTGCAATGAGCAGAGCCGGCAACAAGGGCTTCATGTTCCGGAGAAAGGAAAGACCTTTTCCGGAGAGGAAAGGGAAGAAACGGTTGCGTGGAACAAAGAAACATACAACCTCTTGAAGCAAGCCGAAAAGGGAGAAGTGAAAAGTTATGTGCAAGATACAGCCCTTGCGGTCATGGATTGCCGAGAAACAGCCACAAGCCGAGAGGACTTCATAGACCAGATGAAAGCAAGGGGCTATGGTGTGGACTGGCAAGACAGCCATAAATACATCACATTCACAGACCTTGAAAGGCAGAGCCAAGGGGAAAAACAATGTAAAGTCCGCAACAATAAACTGGAAAAGTATTATGCAGTGGACTTTGGAAAGGAGAGCTTAGAGCATGGGTTTGAAATCAATGCACGCAGAGAAGCAGAGCGAACAGCCACAACAGAGCGTGCAAGACAACAGCTTGATAGAACAGCAGTCGCAGAGAATAGCGGAGCTGATGAAAGAGCAAGAGCAAGACAGCTACTTGATAGAACAGCAGTCGCAGAAGATAGCAGAACTGGAAAGGCATATCAGCCAGATAACACAGCAGTCACAGAAGAAAGACTCTCAAATCTCCGAAGCTATCAGCCAAGCCGAGGAATGGAAAGCCAGGGCAGACCAGGAACAGACCAGGGCAAAAGACCAGGAACGGAAACTACTGGAAGAACAACTGAACCTCAAAAAGACCTTGCAGAAGAAAGGCTTGCAAGCCTCCGAAGCCATAAGCCAAGCCGAGGAATGGAAGAACCAAGCCGAGAAATCGGAGATACAGATACAGAAACTCTTATCCGAGAAGCAAGAGCTGGTATCGACAGTAGCCGAACAAGGGAAGAGAATAGCGGAGCAGACAGAGCAAATAGAGAAGCTGAACGAAGCAGACAACGTGCTGAAGCTCAACGCAGAGCTGAAGAAGCAAAACGAGAAGCTGAAGCAAGACAAGCTCAACGCAGAGCAAGAAGCCGAAGCTACGGTATCGAGCGTTAAAAGGGAATATGAAGCCAAGGGCAGAGAGCTTGACCGCAGAATCGGAGAAGCTGCCAAGCAGTCGGCAAGCCTTAAATCCGAAAGGCAGAGCATAAGCGAAGATATAGAGCAGAGAGCAACAGCGAAGTATCTGGACCAGAAGAAAGAGCTTGACAGGAAGTTCAAAGCCCAGACAGCGAGCTATGACAGCTTTCTGTTAGGTCTGCTACTGTATGGAGTGCTTACCACAGTATTCACAGCAGTACGTTCAGAAGCATTTGTAAGCGATTTTAAGACCTTTTTCATGGTTATATGGCAGTTCATTGTGAATGTGTTCCAGTTGCTTCTTAAAGGCGGTCAGTGGGCTTCACAACTGGGAGATAAGATACCACAGCCAGTAGTGGCTACCATAGTACATTATCTTCTTTTAATCGTCTTTGTGGGCGGTATTGCTATCGGTGTGGGCTTTCTTATCTTCCTTGGAGCAAGCAAGGTGTTTGAGTTCTATACAGAGGATTATGCGGACACCATGAGCCTTGCCGTATTCCTCATAAGCCTTGCAGTATCGGTGTACTTTGCAGAGCTTATAAGGGCGGTAATCCCTATCAATCTTCTTTTATTGCTGATACTGGTACATATCGTTTATGTGCTGATAAGGTGGTATGTAAAAGGGTGTATGAGGTCAAGAGGGTACTACTAAATTGACACCCCAGAAATGGGGTGTTATATTTAATTATATTTTCCCAAAAACTCTATTGATAATATAAGCCCCCTATAGCCCTTTAGGGCACAGTCATAGGGCAGCGGATATAGTATAAGTATATGCCAGAAAAGAGGTGTTTATTCATGGCAAAGAAGCCGACTGATAAGCAGTTGTTCAAGATGAAAAATGAATGGTTGGAGCAGTTTTATGAGGAAGTGAAACCGAGGGATTTTTACAGAGCTGTCTTCCCAGAGGGCAGTTTTGAGAGAGAGGGACACCCAGAAGATGAGAAGTGCAATGGGGTTCTCACAGTGATAGAGGGAGAAAAGGCGAGGAATTATATAGTCTTTGATGAGCTGAACATGGTTGATGAGGTCAAGGGTAAGGAGTTCGCTATCATGTCTCCAGTCGGATATTCTGGGAGAAACAGAACAGCCAAGAATGCAAGGTGGCTGTATGGGATAGCCATTGACCTTGACGGGGTGGAAATGGAGCAGTTGAGAGACGTGTTTTACCAGATGAAGAATGAATTTCTTCCTCAATGCACCTACTGTATCAACAGCGGTCATGGTCTGCACCTGTACTATCTCTTTGAGAAGCCAGTACCGCTATACAGACATCTGCAAGACCAGTTAAGGGAGTTTAAGTATGAGCTTACCAGAAAGATATGGAACCGCTACACAAGCACCTATAAGGAGCGTGACCAAGTGCAGTATCAAGGTATCTTTCAAGGGTTCCGAATGGTCGGCACCCAGTCGAAACTGGGAAAGCGGTATCTGGTAACAGCTTTTGAGACTGGGGAGCGTGTCACAGTAGAGTATCTGAACGATTTCCTTATGGACGAAAGCAAGGCAGTGACCGACTTTAAGTATAAATCTGATATGAGCCTTGCAGAAGCCAAGAAGAAGTAAGATTAGCGGTCAAGGCGAGAGGGAGTGAGGTGTAGATATTGACATCAAAAAGGCACTCCCTTATACTTGAGAGAAAAAGGTGCAAAAACCTATTGATAAGATTAGCGGTCAAGGCGAGAGGGAGTGAGGTGTAAAAGACTATGGCAAAATACACCAAAAGGAGAGATAAAAGAGGGTATGAGTGGAAGTCTGCTTATCGGGAGAAAGAAGCCCTTATGTTGGAGAGGGGATACCCGGAAGTAAGTCCTCATGATTTCTATCGAGAGTTGTTTCCGACTGGTAGTCTGCAGCAAGAGCCGGGGGACGGAAAAGGTAATATTATAGCGACACAGATTAGACCGTCCGGCAAAGGAAGAACCCGGCAGTGGGTAATTGATGATAGTCTGAAAATGCTGGATAAGGTCATAGGAGATAGGTTTGGGCTGATACCGCCTATTAGTTTTTACGGAAAGTCACACACGAAAGAGAACGCTCATGAGCTGTTTGCGGTGGTGGTGGACGTGGATTATGTAGGCAAACAGCAGTTAAAGAACCTGTTGAAGCAGTTTGGGAATGGTGTGCAGCTTCGTCCGACTTATCTTGTCAGCTCCGGCAAGGGGGTACATCTTTACTATTTCTTGCAGGAGCCGGTTCAGTTGTATCGAAACCGGGAAGAAGTGCTTGCGGAGCTGAAAGAAGCCTTTATCCGGCGGCTATGGAATGATACCAGCTCTATCCGTCCGGACAGCCCGGATATAACCGGAATTTATCAAGGTTTCCGATGTGTGGGGAGTCAGTCGAAGCTGGGTGCAGATTTTCCGGTAAAAGCCTATAAGCTGTCAGAGAACCGTTACACGCTGGAGGACATAAAAGCCAGCATACCGAGCTGTAAGGTAGACCTTGCTCCGTTGTACGAGAAGCCGAGAAGAAAAAGTACCGTTACGCTGGAAGAAGCAAAGGAGCTGTACCCGGAATGGTATGAGAAGCGGATCGTGCAGGGAGAGCCGAAGCAGAAAAGTAAGAAGCAGGGCGGTACGTGGGTATGTAACGAAGCTTTATATGAGTGGTGGAAACGGAAAATAACCGAGGAAGTGAAAGCTGGAGGGCGTTACTTTTCCATTATGGCGTTATGCTCTTATGGCTTGAAGTGTGGCATATCCGAGCAGAAGATACGGAGAGACGCCTATGCGTTCCTGGACCATTTAGAGAGTCTTACCGAGGACGAGGACAACCATTTCAGCCGGGCAGATGTGAAAGACGCTCTCCGGGCATTGAAAGGGGACAGAAAAAGGCTGTCAACGATAGCAAGCCGGGAATGGATAGAAGATAACACAAAGGTTACGATACCAGCAAATAAGCGGAATTATAGAAAGCAGCAACAACATTTACAGCTTGCAAGAGGTATTAGGCAGTTAAAGGGAGAAATGGGAGAACTTGTTTCCGGGGGTGGTAGACCAACAGCAGAGCAGACGGTCAGAGAATGGCAGGAGAGCCATCCAGCAGGAAAGAAAGCGGATTGCATCCGGGAGACAGGATTGAGCAAGCCCACCGTTTATAAGTGGTGGAAGTAGGGCATACTTGAAATGCCGAAAGGCATATGGTATAATGCCAGTAGGCGAAAATGACAGAAGTGCTCATGTGGCACAGCAAAAAGCCCCGGAGGTCGCAACTCCGGGGCTTTTCTATTCCGTTCTGGGTGGGTGGCTTAATCCCAAGGCTGGCTACCAGTTATTCTTCTCCGTCCAACCATTTGCAGATGTAGTAGGCAACTACACTTGCCAAAACAGAGAGAAAAAATGACAGAAGTTCACTCATGCGGTTCACCCCCTTTCTCTACCTGTCTGGGGGCGGTAGCGTCGTTCATTATATCACAGGGGCAGAAATGCCACAAGAAGCCATTTCCCCTTGTTTATCATCAAAGCCATAAGGAAAAGAGTGTCAAGGGCGGTCATAGACCGCAGCGTTTACCCTTGATACTCTTTTTTGTTGGCTATAATGCCGGAGGGGAAAACGGCTGTCCGTCCGTTCCGTTACTTCCCCCTGTGCTTCATTGTCCGTTCCGGCGGAAGAAAGTAAAGGGTGGTCTGCGACCATTTTTTATCTGCTGTACTCGCTGATCGGCAAGCCGAAGCTCATACTGCAGATAAAAAACAAGCCCTTGACTGTCTCCCTCCTACACTTCCAAAGTCGCCCAAGAGGAAGTAAGCTCCACTATATTCTTGGCAGAATATACGCACGAATATATCCGCTTGATATAGGGTGTCTATCATGCTATAATATGTGTAGAGGATATATTGCAAGTTCCCTAAAGTGTTACCACTTTAGAACTTGTGAGGGTGGCAAGCCCCCCTTCAATCCCCCTTTTAAACGAGCCGGAAGGCTCATAATATGACGGTGGTAGCACCGAAGAAAGAGAGGTCAAAGGCATGAAAAAAGATATGGATAAAATTCAGTTTGAGTACAGATACGAGGTGCAGGAGCTGATGAAAGTAATTGATAAATATGTAAAACAGAATCCGGCAGAAAAGGAAAATAAGACGCTGGAGCGTTTCTTTGACCTACTTGATGTCATGGATATGGAGTGGTAAGGGTATGAACAAGACAAGACCAAAGCAGCTATCATTCCGGGTAAGTGAAGAAGAATACCAGCAGCTACAGGAGAAGATTTCAGAGAGTGGAAAGAACCAGCAGGAATATATCCTTTCCTGTGTGCTGGAGAAGCAAATCGTGAATACGGACGGTATCAAGGAACTTATCCCGGAACTGAAACGGATAGGGAACAACCTCAACCAGATAGCAAAGCGGTGTAATGAGGGGGGAATGTTGCCGAGTGAAGCGGAAGTGCGGAAGCATGGAGAGGAGCTGAACAAAGTATGGCAGTCATTAAGGCGGTATCTTCAAAGGCGGGCATAGGGCACGCCATAGATTATGTGACAAAAAAAGAAAAGACAGAGGAGAAGCTTGTCAGCGGTCTGCATTGTGAGCCGGAGACGGTCAAGGAAGAAATGCAAGCCACAAAGGAGCTGTGGGGCAAGACGGATGGAAGAACCTATAAGCATTATGTGCAATCCTACCATGAGGACGAGAAAATAACCCCGGAGCAGGCTCACAAGAACGCTGTCGAGCTGGCAGAGCATACAAAGGCATGGAAAGGGCATGAAGTTCTGATAGCCACGCATATAGACAAGGGGCATATACACACGCATTTTATTGTCAATTCCGTAAATTATGAGGACGGTCATAAGCTCCAATGGAGTAAGCACGACCTTAAAGACCTAAAGGAACGGTGCAACGAGCAGAGCCGGGAACAGGGCTTGCATGTGCCGGAGAAAGGAAAGACCTTTGCTGGAGAAGTCCGGGAAGAAACGGTGGCATGGAGCAAAGACACCTACCAGCTTTTGAAACAGGCAGAGCAGGGAAAGGTCAAAAGCTATGTGCAGGATATTGCCCTTGCGGTGCTGGACTGTAAGGAAACAGCGACCAGCCGGGAAAACTTTATCCGGATGATGAATGAAAGAGGGTACGGCGTAGACTGGCAGGACAGCCACAAGTACATCACATATACCGACTTAGCCAGGGAACAGGCAGGAGAAAAGGCTTGTAAAATCAGGGATAACAAGCTGGAAAAATACTACAATATGGATTTTGGAAAGGAGAGCATGGAGCATGAGTTTGAGAGAAATGCACGAACAGCAGAAGCAGAGCAGTCCAAGAGAGCAGCTTCAAGAGTTAAACCGACAGAGCCGGACAGAGCTGGAAAACAGTCTGCTCAAAGAAGCGTTGGCGATGTCGAGCGAGAACTGCGAGGAATTGATGAAGCAGTCAAATCAAGAACAAGTAAGGGCAGAGCAGAACAGGCAGAGAGACGCAGAGCAGAACAGGAAGCTCATCAGCGAGCTGAAGCAGAGCGTAGAGCTGCTGAAGAACAGCAACGAATTGCTTCAAGACGCTATATCGGGCGAGATTGGGAGTTTGAAAGATGAGGTTAAGGAAAACACCGTCCAAGAGGTTAGAAAGGCGTTACAGGCGAATATAGAGGCTATACAGAGGGCTACAAAGCTTCTTGAGAAGCAGTCTGATACACTTACGAGCGTGATGAAGCAAAAGATCCGGGAGCTGGAGGAAAGTAAGAACAGCTTTTTCAGATATGAGGGCTTAAAGCTGTACCTGTTTTGGGGCGGTATGGTCTGTAATATTTTAGTGTTTCTTATGCTGTTATATGGTATGCTTGGTAAGTAAAAAGAAATCGACAAATCGGAAGGTTGAGAAAGGAGATTAGTCAATGAAAAAAATATTAGGAATCGTTGCTGGTGTTGTTGGAATAATATCTGTTATTGTGGGTGTTGCATTGAAGATGAATAATAATGCTATTGCTATAATCGGAGGTGTAGATGGTCCTACCTCGGTATTTGTCGCAGGAAAGTTGAATAGTGTTCTTGTCAGCATCTTGCTTATTGCGATAGGTGTTGTGATGTTGATAGTAGCGATAATTTTTTATTTGAAGAGAAAAAGGTAAAATAATGTAGTGATAAGATAAGCGGTCAAGGCGAGAGGGAGTGAGGTGTAAAAGACTATGGAGAAAGAAAAAAGAGAGCAGGAGAGCTGCACAAGCTGCGCTTATAGGAAAGATTGGTATTGTCCCGTTGCCGGAGACCGTGTAAAGAGAGAGGGGCACTGTTCTGAATACGAGAAAAGTGAGATTGCGAAGGAAAAGTAGCAGTGCTATAATGGCAAGGAAAGGGAGAGAAAACCAGCCCTTTTTTAAGAGGTCAAAAATGTGCAATAAACCTATTGATAATATAAGCCCCCTATAGGTGTTTTTAGGGGTAGGGAAAGGGAGGAAAAAACCGCCCTTTTTTGAAAGGTCAAAAAGGTAAAAAAACTCTATTGATAATATAAGCCCCCTATAGGTGTTTTAGGGGGGAGAGAAAGGTGGTGGACTTATGGCAAAAAAACCGACTGAAAAGCAGTTGTATAAGCTGAAAAATGAATGGCTTGGGCAGTTTTTTGAGGAAGTGAAGCCGAAAGAGTTTTATCGGGCTGTTTTCCCGGAGGGAAGTTTTGAGAGAGCTGGGCATTTTGAGGACGGAAAAGCAAATGGCATTATAACTATAGTCGAAAACGATAAGGCAAAGAATCGGATTGTATTTGATGATTTGTCAGTCATCGATGAGGTCAAAGGGGCGGAGTTTGCTGTCATGTCCCCTGTAGCGTATTCCGGCAGAAATAGGACGGCAGCCAATGCAAGGTGGCTGTATGGTATAGCGATAGACCTTGACGGGGTGGAGATGCCGCAGCTCCGTGATGTGTTCCATCAAATGAATCATGATATTATTCCGAAATGCACTTACTGTATCAATAGCGGTCACGGGCTGCATTTATATTATCTGCTGGAAAAGCCGGTCCCTTTGTATAAGCATTTGCAGGATAAGCTCCGAGAGTTCAAGTATGAGCTGATTGCGAAAGTCTGGAACCGATATACAAGTACATTCACGGAACGGGAGCAGGTTCAGTATCAGGGGATTTTTCAGGGATTCCGTATGGTTGGAACGCAGTCAAAACTGGGAAAGAGATACCCGGTAAAGGCTTTTGAAACAGGCGAAAGAGTGACAATTGAGTATTTGAACGGTTATCTCATGGATAAGAGCAAGGCGGTCACAGATTTTCACTACAAGAGCGATTTAAGCCTTGCAGAAGCACGCAAAAAGTACCCGGAATGGTATGAAAAGCGAATTGTGCAAGGGGAGCGCCGTGAGCGTTGGCATATCAAAAGGGACTTATATGATTGGTGGCTGCGGAAAATAAAAGAGGGAGCTTCTGTAGGGCATAGATACAGCTGCCTTTGCGTTTTGGCGTCCTATGCCGTTAAGTGCGATATTCCGGAAGATGAGCTTTTTACGGACGCTTTTTCCCTATTGCAGTTTCTTGATGATATGTCAGATGATGAGCATAACCGTTTTACTAAGCGTGATATAATGGACGCTATGCAGTTTTATCAAGAAAATTATGTCACATATAGTCGAAGTGAAGCGGAAAGAGTATCGGCTATTCCTATGCCAGCGAATAAAAGGAATTACCAAAAACAGGCTGATCACTTAGAAGAAGCAAGGGCAATTCGTGATATTCGTATGAAAAGACAGGATAGGGATTGGAGAGAGGGAAATGGTAGACCAAAAGGCAGCGGAGAAAAGTCGAAGATTGTCGAAGAATGGCAGCGTCAGCACCCGGACGGAAAGAAAGCAGACTGCATACGGGAGACAGGATTGAGCAAGCCCACAGTTTACAAGTGGTGGAAGTAGGGCATACTTGAAATGCCGAAAGGCATAACTCTGGACTTTGAGAACGAAACCGTGGAGCTGCACTTTGGTGGACAGAACGGAGTTGAGCGCTTTCCCGGTCTGAAGAACCTGGAAGCCCCCATCCTATCCCTGCTGGGTTACCAAAGCGTCGATATGCGACCAGTGGCCGACGCAGTGAATGCCTATGTGAATGGGCAGATCAGTGAACGGGAGTTCCGGCTCCTGATGACGGCAGCTTGCCTGTCTGACCCTGATGAGCCTCTGGAGCCGGGGCCAGAAGCGCCCACCCTTGACTAACTTTGGATTCTTGGCGTATAATATCCATAGGCAAATGTGATGACGCCTATATGACATTCACGCAAAAAGCGAAGCCCCCCGGAGTTGCCGCTCCGGGGGGCTTCTTTGTGCTTACTGGCCCTTGCCGTGACCGTCAAGCCACTTGCAAACGTAGTAGGCAACTACGCTCGCTACGACGGACACAAGAAATGTGATGACTCCATCCATGACACTCACCTCCTTCCCATTACTGGGATGGAGAAGGGCAGCGGAGCCAGTATAGCACAGGCCAGCGAATGCTGGCAAGGGGTCCAGGGGCAGCGCCCCGGCACATTTACTTTGCGCAGCAAAGTATAATGTGCTATACTTTGCTGCAAAGGGAGCGGCCCCCGGGAGGGCGCTTTCTTTCCAGCAAAGTATGGAGGTGGCCGCCATGTCGTATGCCGTGGTTCATATGCAAAAAATCAATGCCGGGGCGATTCGCGGGATTCAGTCGCACATAAACCGGGAACACGAACCCCACACAAACCCAGACGTCGATTCGGCGCGGACACCGGAAAACTATGCCCTCGTCGAAAGCCGGAACTTCTACCGGGATGTGCAGCACATCATCCGAACCCATGCTCCAAAGACAAAGACCGTCCGAAAGGACGCTGTGCTGGCCTGTAACTTCATCGTGACCTCAGACCATGATTTTTTCCAGCAGCTTCCCCCCGATCGGCAGCGCGCCTTTTTCCAGGACGCCGTCGATTGGTTCGCCAATCGGTACGGAAAAAATCTGATTCTGAGCGCCGTGGTTCATATGGACGAAACCACGCCACACCTCCATTTGAGCCTGGTTCCGATCAAGGACGGGCGGCTGGCTGCCAAGAACCTGTTCACCAAAAGCGAACTTCGGGAACTCCAAACCGCCTTTGCAAAGGACGTTGGGGCCACATATGGCCTTCAGCGAGGCTTAGAGGGGTCAAACAGAGGCCACTTGACCGAATTGCAGTTCAAGATACGCTCAAGCGAAAAAGCCCTGGAAAGGGCCTCTGAGCGCGTCTCAGAGCTTGCCAAAGAAGCCCGCATCCAGGAAGCCATGGCCTCAGAGGCCGAAAAGCGGCTTTCTAAGGTCCGTAACGAGGCGGCAGGGGTAAATACCGAGTATCTGGCAAAACGGGCTTATTTGGCCGCCTGTGACGCCTCCAGCGCCGTTTCTGTGATGTACCCAGACTATGCCGTGGTGAAAAAAAGCCTCTTTGGCAAGGAAACTGTCACCGTTCCCAAGGAGAAATGGGAAGAACGGCATGTCTCTGCGAATGAGAAAAGCGCTTTGCGTAGGGCTGTACGGCAGTTTGAAGGTGCTGTGGACGATTTCCGGCAGCGAACCTCCGGCCAATACGTTACTGACCTGGAGAAGCAGGTCGAGGAGTTGAGCAGCGAAAACACCGCGCTCCTGCACGAAAACCGTTCGCTCCAGGCACTTGTCCGCCAAAAAGACCACCAGGCAGAAAGGGCCATGGATGCCTTGTACGACAAATTGGATGCAGTCCTCGATAAACTCCCAGCAGCTGCAGCGGAGCAGTTTGTCCAGGAATGGGATGCCAACGAGATGAGGGAAAAACCGGAGATGGATCTCGGGCCTGAGCTATAAACGCCATGTGAAAAGCATGCCGGTAGCGTGTATTGTACGCTGTCGGTATGCTTTTTTCTGTACCGATTTGGCAGAGGAACCCCACAAACAGGGTGATTTTTCGGAAAAATACCACGAATGTGGTTTTGTCGCCCCTCTGACTTCTCACTCTATTGGCAGAAAATTTGTGCCGCCAGCGTCGGGGGCAGCCCGTAGGGTGCCGACGCCAGGCACACCTTTTTCCGGCGCGCAGCGCCTATTTAGTAGTAGTTATTTAGTATCTTGTTTAGTTCTTGTTTAGTTATATAAGGATGATATGGGGACAAGAATCCCGGCTGAAGGGGACAAGAATCCCGGCTGAGGGGGACAAGAATCCCGGTTATATAGGGACAAGAATCCCGGCTGAGGGGGACATTCTCCGTTGACTTGTCCCTATAAATTTGCTATCATATTACGGGGACATCAGCTTGGCTTTTGTCCCTAAATCAAGCCGGTTTTTTCTGGTCGTATGACCCCGGTTTTTTGTAGTTGTATTGTGTGAGGTGTCCTATGCCCGAATTGAGAGACGGCAACCTGGTAGAGAAATCGAAGCGCCTGGTCTGGGCGCAATTCAATAACTACACCGCTGGGGAATTGCGGCTTCTTGAAACTTACTTGTCAAGGATAAACCCACGCGACCCAGAGAGCGGCACAGTCCAGTTTGCCCTGGTCGAATATTCTGCACTCATGGGTTTGCCTGACCTGCGTGCCGAACAAGTAAAACCATACCTAAAGCACTTCGTCGAATCCTCTGTAGTTATTCCGATTAACCCGGAGAACCGCAAGCGTACACAGTACGCAGTATTTCCTCTGTTCTGTGAGGGGACCTGTCTGTATGACGAAGATCTCCGGCAATACGTTATCTCTATTTCTTGCAACCCGAAGCTGCAAGACGTGTTCTTTAACCTCGCAGAATCTCGTTACATTCGTTACCGCTTGCGGTACACAAAAGACATGAAAAGTCAGTACAGCATCCGCTTGTACGGCATGCTCCGTGACTGGCTGCACAAGGGCGAGTACACCGTCCCTATTGGGCAACTGCGGGAGGATTTAGGGGCCACCGAATCAAGTTACAAGGTTCTACGCGATTTCACGCGCCGCGTCTTAGACCCCGCTGTTTCAGAAATCACTGGCCTTTCCGACCTGAAGGTGACTTACACGAAAATCAAGAAGGGCCGCAGCGTCACAGACATCTGTTTCAAAATCAAGCTGAAGCCCACGCAGAAAGCCATAGAAGCCCAGGCCACGGCAATGCCCCAGGAACACGGCGGCGAATGGTTTGCCGAGGGGATGGGCGCAGACATTTCCCCGGAATCCGCCTGGAAGCTGGCTCTGCTGGTCAAAGACAAGTTGGCCGACCTGCACCCGGATATTCCCGCGGATCAGCACGACAATGCCACACGCGAAATCCTTCAGCGGGCTTATTCGACCTTGTTGCCGGCCAACAAAGAGCCGGCGCCGGAAAACCCTGCCGGGTATCTGTGGAGCGTCCTGTGCCGGGGTGCTGCCATCGACGATTATCTGCCCATGACTTACACCTACGGAAAGGAGATTAGTCAATGAAAAAAATATTAGGAATCGTTGCTGGTGTTGTTGGA
>OHJQ01001073.1_pt1 | contig 15034 bp, 11 predicted proteins | sample 1568601 | NCBI WGS metagenome assembly OHJQ01 (sample SAMEA3879599, study PRJEB24766) | human gut metagenome | biome: human-associated habitat; feature: feces | place: USA | collected 1985/1987 | reverse complement strand
TACATTTTTTGTTTGACCATTCTCAGTTACAGTCATAAACACTTTGTTACCTGAATCTGAGTTATAATCAGTAAATGCAGATGTCAATTCGATAGTACCATCACTCTTAATATAATAACCATCCCAATTGATTCCAGTAATATTATTTGATTCATCTTTTATCACATTATGTTCATTAAGATCAATTGTCTTTGTTTGATTACTATTTGTAATATATGTATATCTGTATCCGCCTTCAGCTTTCTGAACCAAAACACCTTTTTTAATAAGGTCATTATCACCTTCTACAATATAAGAATTAGTCGTTAACACTTCGCTTGCAAAGACTTTACCATACTCTGAAGTTAAAGATTCAGAACGAGCTGTTGATTCTTTAAAATAATCCTTCATGCTTGTTTCAGGATCAACACTTCCACTTTCTGCGGTAAGCACTGCAGAACCATTACCAGTTGGTGTTGCATAATTTGCAGCCGATACATTTTTATTACCATTTAATAAACCAGTAATTAAATTTCCAAATTTATTAGATGAAACCTCATCATTTTTTACTGATTCAGAATTTACTATTGATTCACTATCACTTACAGATACAGAAGTAGATTCACTCTCTGAAGTACTCGTTAATTGTGATTCACTAAGACTTACAGAATCAGAAATTGAATTACTTTCAACAATTGAATTTTTTTCTGATTCAACTGTAGAGTCATATGCACTTGCTGATACAGAAGCATTTGTACTATTTTCAATACTTGCATAATCTACAGTAGTCGAATCACTTTGAGATAATGATTCAGACATATATGAAGATGTAGAAGCTTGAGATTCACTAAGGTCACTAACTTGTGACTCATTATCTAATTCAGCAGCATAAACCGCATTGTTACCTGCAAAGATAGTTCCGCCACCTACAACAGCACCAGCAGCAGCAACCCCCTTAAGTAAATTATTGGATTTTTTTCTTCTTATATTCTTTTTCTTTTTCGACATATCAAACCATTCCTTCCTCATACACCCTATAAAAAACAAAAAATCAAGCAGAGTACACAAAAAGAATGCACTCTTCCCTTACTAGGTTTAATAGTAAACGGAAAGCTTGATTTATTCAAGTAAAATAATTGATTTCTAACCATTTTTTTATAGAAAATATACATTTGTTACTTATCAATTAACAGTAAATAAAAATCCATTTAATTTATATAACCACTTATATAACTCTAGTTATAATCTTAGTAACTTATCATTCTAATTTCATGATCGCATCAACGAATAATTTCTTAGTGAAATAGCCATTGTTGATTAAATATTGTACTTGTTTTAAATTAGAAACCATTCGATTATACTCTTCTTCAGAACAACTCTGAACAACTTGACTAGCTTCTTCTAAACTCGATACCACAAATCCTATACCTTTTTCTTTAATGAAATCCGCATTGGATAAATAATTTGGAATTATAACCGGTATACCTGCAGACAAATAGGAAGCCAACTTATACGAACAATTCATCTTATAATAATCTCTTTCATCCACAGGATTTTCTGAATTTCCCCAAACAAGGCCAAAACCACCTTTAGATAGTTGTAATAATAATTCATATTTATTTAACCAACCACCAAAATTAACATTTGTAGAATCCGTAATATCTTCTTTCCCAAACACATATAAAGGTGTTTCTTGATGCCAATTCTTCACAAAAGGAAATCTAGACGCTTCTCCAGTAAAATATAATTTTCTTTTGAATTTAGGATCATATAAACGAATATCATTTTTAAAATCCCACATCTTTTGAATCACATATTTCTCATTCTTAACACCATGTTCAACTAAACACCTATACATTTTTTCTGAAGGAACAACTAAAACATCGCACTTATTACATATACTCACAAACTTATCCATCAAATAATAATTGGATTCAAACTGAAGTGGCACAATATCATGAATAAACAAAATAATTTTAGCTCGATATAATTTCATTCGATCAATTAATGAATCATCCCATTCCATCGCATTCCACGTGGGAAACTGAAAAATGACAATATCCCCTTCTGTGATTCCAGAAATCAATCCATCAAAACGAGCACTCATTTCATTCCAAGGCTCCTTTGAACTATCATATAAATATATTGGAAGTTCTACTGCATCTAATGGACTTAATATTTTCACCACTTCATTTTGAGCCATTTTCGCAACACTCCAATATACATGATTCGTAATATTTGTTACATGTACTTTCAACTTCATCCCATCCTTACATTAAACATGTCTCTAAATACATAAAAAATGGACATGTCCTTAAACATATCCATTTTATCACACTATTCAATTAAGGTGACTCCACTTTCCAGATCTGATTCAAGAAATTCAAATTCAATGTAGCCAAACGATTATGCTTATCATACTTAATAATATAATCATCCATATTTACTAATGGACCTCTTGTCACATGAATCTTATTGTTGAGTAAAATGCCATAAGACATACGAAGAATCTTCTTGTCATCCATCAACATCGTAAGAATACGAATCTCTTCATCTGTTAACGCAGAAATATCCTCTTTATATTTTAATTCATGAATAAAAACACTCTCCAAAGGAAACTTTCTAAAAATACGATCCACTTCTACCTGTGACAATTTACTCACCACAAATACATAGCCACCGAATAAAGTTCGCAATTGAATCTGTTTAGAAACCCTATGATAAAACTCCATCTTAGGACTAAACGCAAAAATACCCTCGTTTTCATTCAAGTATTTACATACTTCCTCTTCCTTAGAACGTATGGTCAATAATACATACCAATGTTCATCCAAATTCATATATAAAGCCCTTTCATCGCATATACTAAAAGTATAAAGTGGTTAGTTAGCTATGTCAAATCGATTAAAACGGTAAATCGATCTCTATCTCTTCCTCTTCTTCAAAAGTCGGTAAATTCTTTAAATCCAATTCTTCAAATCTCTCATAATCAAAATAAGGCTCATCGACGAACGGATTGAAATTCATGCAATAACTATATACATAATCCTTTTGTTTGTCTGTTAAACCACTTAGTAGTTCATCAAGTTCTTCTTCCTCACGCAACTCATACAACCACCGTAAATCATACGCACTATTCCCTGCATCTACCCACCAATGAAGTCTTTCCTTCTCTTTCTTTGTGAGCTTATTTTCCTTTTCAAATTTTCTTAATTCATTCTTACGAATTCTATATTTACTTTTAGTCTTCTTCTTTTTCATATCCAAAAAATTAGGGTATACATACGCATACCCTAATATCTCCTATAAACTTTTCAATTCTTCTGTGATCGCATTGATAGCTTCATCAACCTTAGAAGCATCCTTACCACCGGCTTGAGCCATATCTGGCTTTCCACCACCATTACCAGAACAGATTTGAGCCGCCTTCTTAACTAACTGACCCGCATGTACACCAGCCTTAACAGCCTCTTTACCTGCACCAGATACAAAGACAACCTTTTCTCCATTTGTGTTTACGAAGAATACAACCATCTTGTCATCACTAGCCTTTAAGTTAGAAACAATATCCTTCAATGCACCTGCATCCATTCCAGAAACAGACTTGATCAATACATTGACCTTACCAAAATCTTTAGCCTCTGTAGCCCACTCTTTTGATTTCAATGTGAAGATTTGGTTTTTCAAGTTATCGATTTCTTTCTGCATATCATGCATAGTCTTATAAGCAGCCTCAACCTTAGTATCAATATTCTTAATACCCTTTTGTTTAGCACTATCCGCAATATTCTCTAACATAGTGTGTTCTTGTGTAAAATCTTCATAAGCCGCAAACTTAGTCTTAGCCGTAATACGACGAGAATCTGAACCAATACTTTCCTCACTAATGATCTTGCATAGACCAATCTGAGCCGTATTTTCTACGTGACATCCAGCACAGAATTCCTTAGATACATCACCCATTGTAACAACACGAACTGTATCACCATACTTTTCATCAAACAATGCAGTGGCACCAGACTTCTTAGCCTCCTCAATAGGCATAACTTCCTTAGTAACTGGATAAGCAGCACTAATATATTCATTCACAATACGCTCTACTTCAGCCAATTGTTCAGCCGTAACCTTTTCATAATGATTAAAGTCAAAACGCAAGTATTCAGGACAATTGTAAGATCCAGCCTGGTGAATATGATCACCCAATACCTTAACTAAAGCCGACTGCAACAAGTGTGTACAAGAGTGGTTTGCCGTAGTAGCCAAACGATCTTTGACATTTACTTCACCATGTAAAGACATACCCTTTTCTAATACACCACTATTGATTTTAACTGTATGAATATGCTGTTTATTACGAGTCTTTTGAACATCTAATACCTCAACTTCTACACCATCAGCTGTAAATGTTCCCTTATCGGCAACCTGTCCACCACTTTCTGCATAGAAACAAGTTTCATCTAAAATGATCATACCTTCATCTTCTAAAGAATCAACCATTTTACCCTCAGCATTAAATAACGCAATGATCTTACCATCACAAGTTAAGTGATCATAACCAATAAATTCACTTGGCTCATTGAAGTTCATCAATTCTTCATTTTGAGACGCAAAAGAATCCTTTACATTACGCGCATTACGAGCACGCTCTTTTTGTTTGTTCATTTCTGCATCAAACTCATCATGACTTACTGTAATACCACTTTCCTCGGCAATTTCTTGCGTCAATTCAAATGGGAATCCATATGTATCATACAATTTGAAGACAACTTCACCACTAAGCTTACCATCCTTAGCCTTGCTGATCTCTTCGTCTAGTAATGCCTGACCAACCTTTAAAGTCTTCTTGAAAGTTTCTTCTTCCACCTTAATCAACTTCTGGTTGAACGCAACATGCTCCTGCAAGTATGGATAGAAATCCTTCATTAAATCCGCAACAACAGGAACTAATTTATATAAGAATGGTTCATCCAAGCCTAATTTTAAACCATAACGAACAGCACGACGAAGAACACGACGAAGTACATAACCACGACCACTATTTGAGAAGTTAGCACCATCACTCAACGCAAAAGTTACTGTACGAACGTGGTCCGCAATAACGCGGTAAGCCATCTTATATTCGCCTTCATAAGGATGTTTCGCCATAGCTTCTGTTGCACGAATAATAGGCAAGAATAAATCTGTATCGAAGTTTGTTTCTCCATCCTGAACTAAGGCAACCAAACGCTCAAGACCCATACCTGTATCAATGTTCTTCTGAGGAAGTTCCTTATAGTCTTTACGATCAATACTTGGATCACAATCATATTGAGAGAATACAACATTCCATACTTCTACATAACGATCATTTTCCATTTCATCAAAGAATAATTTTTCTCCCAATCCCTCAGGATCATATTTTTCTCCACGATCAAAGAAAATTTCACTGTCAGGTCCACCAGGTCCCTTACCAATTTCCCAGAAGTTATCATCTGTCTTTAAAATATGACTAGGGTCTACACCACAAATTGTAGTCCATACTTCATAAGCACGCGCATCATCTGTATATACAGAAACATACAATTTTTCCTTATCAATACCCATCCATTCTTCACTTGTTAAAAATTCCCACGCAAACTGAATCGCTTCATCCTTGAAATAATCTCCAATTGAGAAGTTTCCTAACATTTCAAAGAATGTGTGGTGACGAGCCGTACGACCTACATTTTCAATATCATTTGTACGAATTGATTTCTGCGCATTCGCAATACGATTTGAAGCCGGTTTTTCACTACCATCAAAATATTTCTTCAAAGCCGCAACACCCGCATTGATCCACAATAATGTTGGGTCATTGTGCGGAATCAAACTTGCGCCCGGCTCAATCATATGTCCCTTAGATTTAAAATAATCCAAGAACATCTGACGAATCTGATTACCAGTTAATTGTTTCATCTTTTCTTTCCTCCAATAAAAAAAAGCTCCTATTTCTAGGAACGTATAATTACGCGGTACCATCCTAGTTCATTTTTCAAAATCGAAAAATGCCCTCAATTCACTCGTTAACGCCGACTACGTTTCAACTCCAAAGTAGCTTCAAACTAAAAGACTCGAAGAGCTTTCACCAAACGCCCTCTCTCTATACACAAGAACTTTTAATTCTACTTATCTTCTTCACTGTCGAATCGATAAAATTTTAACACTCTTTCCATATTTCTGCAAGACGAATCACACCATCTAACATCAATTCTTTACTCATACTCGCAAAAGACAATCCTATACGCCCACTTGAAATACTAATGGCAACACCATTCGATTCACACAAATCCCTAAAACGAGATACATCCACATCTAAATTTAACCAATACGCCATATACGTCTCATCCAAAATATACGAACAACCCATATACGTATCAATCAATTTCTTTAAATACAAATGCTTCTCCTTATACTCACGAACAAGCTTTCTTAAATGCTTCTGCAAATACCCATCCACAATATACTGCGTAAAAGCCACCTGCTCAATTTTACTTGTCGTCGGACCAAAATAAGAAGCACTATACTTACGCATATACTCCTCATTTAAAATCATATACCCAATACGAAGACTCGGTAATAATAATCTTGAAAACGAAGAAAAATAAATCACATTCTTACTTTTCGAACACAAAGAAGTCTTGATCTTAGAAGCATACACAAGCTCCCCATTATAATCATCCTCAAGAATCAAGACATCCTTTAAAGAAACTAACTCCTCACGAACCCTTTCACTCATAGATTGCCTATCATATGTAAAACAAGTCGTATTCACATAGACAACATCAATATTCAACCTTTGAATATCCGCCACAAAAGTATCCGGATTCAAATATTCAACATGAAAACCATACGATAAAAATACCTGCTTAGCCTGATCATCCACTAAAGTACTTAAACCAATCACCTTACTCTTATCCAACATTCCACAAAATATATACAACAAAGACTGATAATTTGAACCAATCACCATCTGTTCAGGAAAACACAAAATATTACGATTCTGATACACATACTTACATAGAGCCTGTCTTAAACCATACTCACCCTGTGCTAAACCATAACTTGACATCAAACGCTTATCATTCAAAACACCCTTCATATATCGTTTCCAAATCGTCGTTTCAAACGAATCAAAAGAAACCGACTGAATCCGAAAATCATACTCATACGTTTTTTCCTTATGACTCGAACTATAGTCCAAGATCTCCTGATGCAGTAAGATACGCTCCGGATTCATACTCACCACATACCCCACTTTTTCTTGGCTTGAAATAAACCCATCCAACACCAACTTATTATATGCATTTTCCACCGTAGTCTTAGACACATTCATCTTCTTTACACATTCACGAATCGAATCCACACGATCCCCATACTTTAAGATCCCAGAAAGAATCGACTCCTTATACAAGTCATATATTACCTGATATTTCTTCATGCAACTGTCCCCTATTTATTTTTTATAATTGTATATTTTTTTATATACAGAAACAAGTATAATAATCACTAAGTTACAGAAAGAAGGAAAGATTATGAAAAACAAACAAACATACGAAATCGTACTAACAGGACTAGGTATGGCACTTGTATTTGTCGCAACCATGTTCATCAAAGTACCAAACGCATTAGACGGATACTTCAACCTAGGAGACGGATTCATCCTATTATTCGCAAGCTTTTTAAATCCATTTGAAAGCTTCTTGATTGGAGGCTTAGGAAGCGCACTAGCCGATGTAGCCGGAGGATACGGCCACTACTTCTTCTTTACCCTAATCATCAAAGGACTAGAAGGAATCGTAGTATCTCTACTTATGAAAAACTACTCTAAACCGAAACAAATCTCAAGCTACGTATTAGGATCTGTCATTATGGTATTTGGATACTTCATTGCCAAATACATATTAAAAGGAAGCTGGATCGTAGCCGCAAGTGAAATTCCAGCCAACGTAGTACAAGGAGTTGCTGGTATTGTGATTGCACTTGTCGCTTATCCAATGGTAAAGAAAATCGTACAAGATAAATTAAATTAAAAGAGAAATCAAAATCGATTTCTCTTTTTTATTTACATCGAACGGTTACTCTATTTTTCGCATCCAAAGTACACGTAAATAAAGTCAAAGGATAATCCGAAGAAGTCATATCCTCAACACTATCCGGCGTTAAAGTTTCAATTAAAACGACACGATATTCAAAATGATTTCCAAGTGCATCCGTAAATACGACCTGACTACCCGGATCTAAACTATGAATTCTTCCAAAATGAAACCAAGAATTATGTGCCGCAATCACCATATTTCCCTTATATACACTACCCGAATATCGACAAGGCGCAAGTTTCATCAAATCATACGTAAATTCACTCGTAACCGGAAGCTTAATGGCCAAAGAAGGAATCTCAATCGTTCCAATACAAGATAATCCATCCAGTTCTACTTCAGGCATATCCATATCTGGATCAATCCATATATCTGGATCCAAATCATTCTTCAAATTATAGGCAGCCAATATCTCTTCTTCACTCTTTCTAGCCCGAAACGTATCATACACATTAAACAAAGTGAGTCCTAAGGCAAGTACAATACAGATACAGCCAATATGCTTTAGAACTTGCTTAGGCATATACATCCCAGTCCCACAAACAACAATACAGGTACAGGCCACCACAATTGACCTGTCAAAGGAAGATTAATTCCCAATTTCTTCGAATCCACAACCTTATTCAAACTATTCTTTAATACAATATGATCCCCTTCTCGATATGAACTCACACTATATCCAGAAGGAACACTTGACTCAACACAACTCCACCTCATGTCACCCGACAAATCATTCCAAGCATATGTCCAATGATTTTCTTCACTTAATACCTGATGATCTACGACTTTACCATCCCCAAGTAAATCGACACCAATAAAGCTTGGACGATTCTTCTTATCGTCATCCTTCCATACTTTTTGAACACGCAAAGAAGTCGTTTCAACTCTAGGTTCATACTTTAATTCAACATCACAATCTTTATCCACATAAACAACAGAAACTGATATTGTATACTCCGCATTATCTAAAGCCTTCACCAAATAAACACCTTGAGTTAAATGAGAAAATAAAGCCTTACAATTCACATCCGATATAACTTCATCATCCCATTCAATATTATCACGATCAATATAATCACCAAGAATATTCCAATCCTGTGAAACCGAATAGGCTTTAAAAGCACCCACCAAATTATAATCCGCATCCGCCACACGATATAAGCGAACATCTATATTTGAAGCTGGACAAGTCACTGTTAAACTCGAAAAATCGCTTGCGAAAACAGGAGTACATGCAAGAACAAAAAGTAATATACACAATACACTACGAATTATTTTTTTCACGTCCTCTTAACCTCCATATCTTCGAAACAATAAAACCAACCAACAATAAGACAACACCCACACAAGATGCCACCACTAAAGTATCCACTCTAGCTGCATCTGAAGTAATATTCGATTCATCATACAAACTATCTACCACACGATGACCACGAACCATCAAACGCTGCGTATTAATACCATACGGCGTACACGTAAGTAACGTACAAAGATCCTTCCCTTCTTCAATCTCTAAAGGACCATAATCCTCAGGCTCTACAACCGAAATCTTATCCACCTCATATGCCAAAACCTTGCCATATACATGCAGATAAAATAAATCCCCCTTTTCAAGACGATCAATATCCGTAAACAAACGAGCACTCGGAAGTCCTCTATGACCAGAAATAACACAATGCGTACTACTACCACCAACAGGAAGTGAAGAACCCTCTAAATGACCAACACCCACCTGTAATACCGAATCATCCACACTATGATAAATAGCTAGCTTACAACGAATCTCAGGTATTGTGATATACCCCATCATACCCGTACCATCCGCATTTAATAAACTCTTATATACAGACAAATCTGAATCACTAGGAGTAAAACGACCACTATTAGAAACCAACAATGAATTATAGGAAATAGCCGAATCTATCGCTGCCTGCTTATCCTGATCATCCATCTTCTCTATCTTATCCGAATAATTCGCCACAACAGCCGTTTGATGTTTAGAATTCCAATAATTACTTACCGTTGGATACAACAATAAGGAAAGGCCCGTAATAAAAACAAGTATCGCAATTATAGTTGAAATATGTTTTCTCATCTCACAACCCTCTCCCTATCATCAATCAATTACTATTTATTCTTAACTCTTCTCTTTGTAGCCAATACAACACCAGAACCCAATACAAGTACAGCACCTACTAGATAGATCATTGTAGTACCAGCACCACCTGTACTTGGTAATACTGTTCCTGTTTTGTTCTCTACTTTGACTTCAGTTGCATCCTCAAGATTTGCACCCTTTTTAACCATAACTTTGCCATCTTTATCAATGACTACAGTTACTGGACCACTTAATTTATTATATCCATCAGGTTGTTTAGTCTCTGTCAAATAGTAAGTACCAGCGCCTAAACCTTGGATTGTGAATCTACCATTATCAGGAGTAATTACTTCTGTAATAGTATTTTTTTCATCTTTTTTAGCAACACGATATACATTTGAACTTTTATCAATTAATTTAATTGGCTCTGTCCCATCAGATTTTTTACTTAATGTAAATACTGCATGAGCAAGTCCTTTTTCAGTAGTTAAATCATTTTTATCTATATAGAATTTAAAAACATCCATTTTAAACGTTTTTGTGTTAGTAACACTTGGCTGAGTTTCTTGACTATCACCATATTTTAGCTTAGTTTCATTCTTGTTACCTTCTCCTGCAATTACTGCATTTTCATTTAATGTTGCAGAATAAGTAACAGTGATTTTCTCATCTTTTTGTAAGCCATCACAGAATGTTTGTCCAAATACTATTTCAAATGTACAGTCATCAATAAAGCCAGATGTTTTTAAAGTATAATCTGAAGTTTCAACAGGTGATTCACCTTTTTTTACAACAATACTATCGTTCTTTAAAGTTAATCCTTTTGCCATTTTATCATGTAGTACATAGTTTTGAGCTCCTGGTTGCGCAGTAATTGTAGTTTGGAAATATACAGTATCACCAATACTAGCATTATTTGATGTTCCATAAGTTCCATTTTGAATATTTTTAACTCCTTTTTCCACTGAAGGTACACCATTCTTTTCTGCTATTGTAAGATCCGGATTAGTTGTATTTAGTACACAAAGAGAACCAACGCTTGAATCAACTAGATAATAACCTAAATCCAAATTATCAAATTTTACAGTTGAGGAATTTGTTTTTTCTACTTTTTGAAGCGGTTGAACATTATTTGATTCATTTCTAGCAAATTTCAATGCAAGTTGTGCAAAGTCTTTTACTCTTGCTTCATCCATAGTACCTGTCCATGTTAAATATTTATTTGTATCATCAAATTTAAAGTATTGAGTTGCTTGATTTTTTATAAAATTGTCCCACTTTATATCGCCAGTTAATGTATAAGCATAATTACCTTTGTCTTTATCATTTCCTGTATAACTGTAACTCTCTAGGCTTAATATTTTGTACAGTTTATAAGTTTCTCCTTCTTTAGCATTAGTAATAGTAATTGTTCCTTTTGTCGTTGGTGATGATGATGATCCTTCATCAGCTTTTACGTTACAACTCATTGATACTACCATCATGAACGCAAACATAATGGCAGCAATTTTCTTAATTAGCTTCATTTCTTTCTCCTATTCTTTGATTTGTCTTTTAACTGATTCTTTTTATTTATATTTGTCAGAACTATCAAGCTTGCTAAAACCAACATAGCTCCTGATATTCTGTAAATCAGAGTTCCATAACTACCTGTAGAAGGTAGTTGTTTAACACGGCTTTGATTTGTCACGGTTACCGTATCTCCGTTTTTCACTTCGTTTTTACTATAAGATGTGAAGTATTCTAGTCCATTAATGACATGAACACCAGAATCTTTAATTGGATGATCATTATTATCTAATTCATAAACATAATAAGTTTCATTTAGACCCAAATCTTTAAACTTTTCTGAATTTGTATTTAAATCCCCAGTTTTATAAGTGATTTCAATTGTTTGAATCGGTTTATCCAATGCATCTTTATCTTTATAAAGACCGAACTTGTATTTACCGCTTACAGGATTAGAATCATGACCTGCTACATTTAAGAATTTCTTCTCAACAGTTATCTCCCCTTTATGGTTGGTCACAGTTAATTCATACGTTGATTGATATTGTATTTTCACATTTGAATACCAATCTTTATGATCTTTATAAGTTTTGTATTTATCACTACCATCATCTTTAACAACCATGATGTAACATGAATAGTTTTCATCAACATATCCATCAGGAGCCATTTCTTCAGTCACTTTATAGATTGTGTTGTATTGCATTAATTTAGTTCCGGTTCCCAATTCAAGATTTCCATTCTTGTCCGTTGTACCTTGCCAACTTGTATCAGTATCCTTAATAGTTCCCTCATTCATTTTGCATTCAATCATCTTAAATGATGCATTTTCCAATAACATGTTCAAATGATTCTTATCTTTTTTAGTTATTTTAAGCACTGGATTTTGAGCACCAGAAACAGTTCCGCCAGCCTCATATGAATAAGTCTTTTCCTCTACTTTTTGGCCACTAGACGAGTAGTTCTTCCAATAAGCTTCATTTGAGAAACCAACAAATTGACCTGGAGCCGCATTTACAATGGCTGTATATTTAATTGTGATTGGTATACCATTAGGTAATTCAATCTCTAATGTATTATCTTCTCCAAGTGATGCATTTATTTTCACTTTTTCTTCCGTTCCAGTTTTAACCGCTTTTATAGAAGAAGTATCTAAAATCAACGTATCACTCAATTTATCAATCAATTTCAACTTAGACCCCTCATTATTAGGAAGTTGTTGTCCAAGTTGATTTGTGTTAATTGTAAAATTAACTTTATTTGTGTTTTTGTTGTTTTCTGTAACAGGAATATAGCTCTTATCTAAATTATTAATCTTCATTTTTACTGGAGAACTTGCTGAAGTAATATCATTTCCATCTTGTGTCTGTAACACAACAGTATTCATAAATTCTTTTTCTTTGTTACCAAGTAAAACATTTGAATCAGTCACTTTGCAAACAACTTGAACATCTACTGAATATAGATCATTTACTTTACCTGGATAAAAATCGCCTAATTCAATTAAAGCTTGATTTCCTTTTACGTAATAAATCGTTGTCCTAGACTCATTATCATCATCATATGCTTTCGTACTTTTTTCCGTCCATCCATTTTCAAGATTACCTATCGATTTTGATACTATTGGGCTTATTTTCTTCTGTTCTGCACCAATCCATTTTATTCGCATATATGCCAATTGCATACCATCTGGAATATTCTCTAATACACGATAGCTTCCAGATAAATCTCCGTCAAGATTCAATTTAAATACCCATGATGCATAAATACCAGAACCAGTATCATTTAAACCATCTTTATAAATACGTGATTCAGATCCTGCAGGTATATTTACATCTTTATCTGCAACTATAGTTTTAATTTCAGAAGATTCCTTGTTATATTGGAAAGTTTGACCAAGCTCTTTTAAAATATCACCACCACAATATAACGTTTTAGTTGCGGTTGACCTATCCATAAAATTAATACCATCATCTTTAGTAGATACTTTATTAGAAAAATTAAAAGCATCTCTATAATTTGTTGGACGTACACTAGGTTCAGATTTAACAATCATAAATACTTTTTCTTTTTCATTTAAAGGAATCTTATTTTTTACAGAAATTTCTAATGAATCATAATTTCCATTAGTACCTGTAAACTTTAATTCACCAAATGAGCCCCTCACATCAGTAAAATTTTCACTCGTCTTTAAATCATCTATAGTTTTATAATTATCTATTGACGTACCTTTATAGATTCCAACCAATGAATCATCATGTAGATATGAAAGTTTATCCTCTTCTTTATCTGAATTTTTAACAATACTATCCTTAAAAACTGTGTCCTCTTTAATTGATGTTCCACTAACCTCAATCACCCAATACAATGCACCATTTTTCCATGTTTGTGCATCTGGTTCAGGTTCTTGATAATACCAAGATGATTTATGCACATTCATGTTGTAACTACCGGAAAATTCTACTGTTTTAGAAGATTGTATTTTTGAAATATCAATAGGAACATCGCCTTTTTTCACTACACCATTTAATTCAAATGTATTCGTTATTTGGGTTTTACTATAATTCTCCAAATTTACAGGCTTAGCATAATATGTAAAAACATACTTATAGTCTTTATTCTCCCAGCCAATTTGATTTGGAGATAAAGCAAACGTATTTAATCTATCAATTTTTACCCATTTAGTTCCTGCTAAACTATATTCATTTGAATCTTTATTATATTCAAACGCTTCTACTTTTGCATATCCAACATACTCCATATTCTTTGGACTTAATGTGTCTGTCATTTTTACTTCAGTTGCGTCCCATACACCTTGAGTGTCATTCACTGTTACAATATAGGGATAACTACCTGCAGGCACCGTAAACCTATCTGTTGTATCTGATTTTAAAGAATCATCATACACATCACCAGACATTTTTATTTCTTGACTTGCCGCAATTGGTTCTTTAACCGTTTTTTCATCCCAATTGTATTCACCAACATTTAAATCCCAGTAGACTCTATCTAGATAATTCCAATTGTTATTTTTATTTTTAGCATTTGAAGCATTCACAAGATAACGATTTGATATTTGAACACTATTCGACTTCATTACGGCTAAAGCTTCAGGTTGTACAGTAACACTATAAGTCACATAATAAGAATCACCTGGATCAACTGTTATAGGACTTTTATCAAATCCAGTTATCTTAAATCGAGTAGGGTTCCAATCACTTTTATCATCCCATTCAGTTGTATAATTTGTATCTCCCTTTGCCCAAGCTAACTTATATTCATTTTCTAAAAATCTTCCTTCTTTTCCTTAAATCCCCCTCTGGCGAATACAAAA
>OHJQ01001037.1_pt1 | contig 15560 bp, 19 predicted proteins | sample 1568601 | NCBI WGS metagenome assembly OHJQ01 (sample SAMEA3879599, study PRJEB24766) | human gut metagenome | biome: human-associated habitat; feature: feces | place: USA | collected 1985/1987 | reverse complement strand
AGATGATGGGACTTATCGGAGCAGGAAACAACCCGATGGTTGGTATGACTGTTGCAGTTGCAGTTTCCATTGAGGAAGCAGCTAAGGCTGGCAAGTTCTAAGGAATGCCCATTTTATAAGGGTTTTAGAAATAATTAAGAGTAATTGGGAGTGGCTTTTTATGGCAAATAAGGAGTCACTCCTATACTATTTATACAGGAATCCTATATGATATTCCTACATTTTGTGCGCGAATAGTCGGTTTACATAACTGGATGTTTTGACAAGAGTGATTGACTTTGCACATATGCGAATGGATATTAGAGTTAAAAAAGGGATAATGTTAAAGAGGGTGTCCCGCTACCTATATCCCAAAGGCGGAACATGAAAGCTTAGTGGAGGAGAGAAATCTTCTCCACTTTTTGACTAAGGAGAAATACGGCTGAATTTGCATTCGCAGAAAGGCAACGTTATGACAATTACAGAGAAACAAAACGCATTGTTTGAAGAACTTCGTAAAACGGTTCCGGAGGCGCGGGTAAAAGACAGCATTCTGCACTATGCCCTGATGGATGCGGTGCGGGAAATGATGCAAAAAAGTTCTCTGAATTGACACAGAGGGCTTTCTGGTAGTATAGTTACAGGAGAATGACAGAGCTGAAGAAGAATATATTGATTTGTTCCTATTTTAAAAAATCTATATTTTGACACAGACAAATTTCTGGAATCAATGCATTTGAAATGGGAGGCTTACAGTTCGGAAGGATTTTACGGCTGCATAGACGAAGAATAATCACACAAGATCAGGAGCAATTATGGCGCAACACATTATCGTGACCGAATACAATCCCCGCTGGCCGGAACTGTTTTTGAGAGAAGCAGAACGAATCAGGGAAATTCTGGGGGACAACTGCATGGATGTTTACCACATCGGAAGCACTTCTGTCCAGGGACTTTGGGCAAAACCGATTATTGACATTATGCCGGTCGTAAGAGATCTGGAGGCAGCAGACCGAGCGGCAGGAAAATTTGAACAGGCAGGTTATGAGTATCTGGGAGAATTTGGGATTGTTGGCCGAAGGTATCTGCGAAAAGGAGGGGATGAGAGAACCCATCAGGTTCACATTTTCCAGCAGGAAGACCAGGAAAACATCCGGCGGCATCTGGCGTTCAGGGATTATATGCGAACCCATGAGGAAGTGAGAAATCAGTATGCAAAGCTGAAAATCCGGCTTGCAGAGCGGTACCCATACGATATTGAGGGATATTGTAGGGGCAAAGAAGAATTTGTCAGAAAAACAGAAGCAACCGCATTGCAAAACTATAAAATGTAAAACAGCGAGGGTGTTATGGAAAAAAATGAAGAAGATAAGCGCCGTTATGGCCTATACTGTGAAATGATTGATCAATTGGATGAGGGGTGCCGTCTGATTAATGAATACGATGCGATTCCCCACGATTACGGTACAGCCACTTTGTACCAGGCGGAATCCCAATTGATTCATCTGGTGGGGGAACATCCTGGGATTACGGCAGTGGAGATTGCCTCTATGCTGAAAAAGACGCCCAGCGCCTGTTCCCAGTTAATCCGGAAACTTCGGAAAAAAGAATGGATGGAGCAGGTACGAAATGAAGAAAATAATCGGGAATACCGATTGTATCTGACAGAAAGCGGCTGGGAGATTTTTAAAGGGCATAACCGGTTTGAACAGGCTTGTTACCGGAGAAGCTATGGAAGTCTGGCGGAATTTAGCGAAAAGGATTTTCAAACTTACATTGAGATTCAAAAATGTCTGAATAAAACATTTGCCCTGGATGTGGAAGAAAGCAGAAATATTGCAGGACAGTCTGAGTGAAGTTAAAAAAACCAGCTTATAGCCAGTATACAGCCAATAATATAAGAGATAAGGTGACACTTCAGATTCCAGGGCGGATCTGCAGTGTCATTTTTTCTGCTTTCTGAATACAATAAAGAGAAGGTTTTCAGGAGGCAGGTAATGGAACAGCAAAAAACAGTGATCCTGGATCCAGGCCACGGGGGAGCAGAACCTGGAGCAATTTATGAAGGAAGAAAAGAAAAAGATGATAACCTAAGGCTTGCATTGGCAGTTGGAAGGATTCTGGAACGAAATGGAGTGAACGTACTTCTGACCAGGATTCGGGATGTATATGACAACCCATATGAAAAAGCGGAGATTGGCAACCGATCGGGAGCAGATTTTTTTGTATCCCTGCACCGGAATGCCATGCCCCAGCCCAATACTGCATCGGGCATAGAATCTCTGGTATATGAAAACAGTGGAATCCGTCATCAGCTAGCTCAGAATATCAATGAAGCCCTTCACAATATGACGGGATACCAGAACCTGGGAATCCAGGAAAGGCCAGGGCTTGCTGTTCTTAGAAAGACTCAGATGCCGGCTGTTCTGGTAGAAGCCGGATTTATAGATAATGAGGAAGACAATCAGACGTTTGACGAAAAATTCGACGCAGTAGCCAGCGCCATTGCCCAGGGGATTTTAAAGACCATCCGAGAGGAAGAAGCGGCAGTACCGGAATATTACCAGATTCAGACAGGCGCTTATCGGGACAGAAGGCTTGCCAGGCAACTGGAAGAGCGGCTGAAGACCCAGGGATTTCCGGCGTTCCTTGTCTATCAGGAACCCTGGTACCAGGTGCGGGTCGGAGCATTTCTGAATATGGATAATGCGGCGGCAATGGAACAGAAACTTCGTCAGTACGGTTATCCGACTATGATGGTAAAGGAGAGGGCTGTGTACTAGCCCTTTCCTTTTTTGCAATAAAATGTTATAATTATGCACTGACAGAATGGGAAGGGAAAGACAAGAAAGGTAGGAAACTATGACGGAACAGGAATTGTTTACACTCCTGCAGCAGGAAATGCATTCTGTAACAGTCAGCATTGCCGGTCAGGAAGGCATACCCAGGAGTACCATAATGGATGTGATGCTTGCCGAAGAAGGAGGCCTGTATGTTCTGGCAGCAAAGGGCAGTGATATTTATGACAGACTGAAACAATCGCCGGCTGCCGCAATCAGCGGTATTTTAGGAAAAAGTTCAGAAAATATGAGGGCCGTTACCCTTAAGGGAAATCTGAGGCCTATCGGAAAAGACAGGCTGGATGAGATCTTTGAAAAGAATGCATACCTGCAGGAAATTTATCCAAATGAAAAGAGCAGAAGGGTACTGGAAGTTTTTTGCATGGACAAGGGAGAAGGGGAGTATATAACGCTTCATGGAGCGGAGTTTCGAAGAGAACTGGTTTCATTTGGCGGTGCGCAGGTTATCCCGAAAGGATACCGGATTGATGAAAAAAGATGCATTGGCTGTCAGGGATGCCGGAGTATTTGTCCAGTTTCCTGTATCCGCAATACGTTTCCCAGATTCATTGATGAACAACGGTGTATCCGCTGCGGAAACTGTTTTCAGATTTGTCTTCGCAGGGCCATAGAAAAGCTGGGATAACAAAAGGCGGCAAGGAGGAAAGGAAAATGGAGTGGAGCGATGGAAAATGCCGCTGTGTCTGGGCAAACCCCAGAAATCAGCGCTATGTGGATTACCATGACAATGAATGGGGCGTTCCCTGCCACGAGGATGGAAAATTATTTGAAATGCTGGTTTTAGAGTCCTTTCAGGCAGGATTGTCCTGGGAATGCGTTTTGAATAAACGGGAAGCGTTTAGGAAGGCTTTTGACGGTTTTGAATTAGAAAAAGTCTGTGAATATGGGGATGAAAAGAAAAAAGAACTGCAGAACAATCCCGATATTATCCGCAACCGGTTAAAAATCCAGGCGGCAGTGACCAATGCGGGAATTTTCCGGAATATTCAGAAAGAATATGGCAGCTTTTCTGCCTATTTGTGGCATTGGACAGATGGAAAAGTCCTTTACGAAAAAGGAATGACCAGATCCTCTTTGTCAGATGCAGTATCAGAAGATTTAAAAAAGCGGGGGATGAAGTTTGTGGGAACCACCATAATTTATTCCTATCTGCAGGCAGTAGGGCTTATCAATTCCCACGAAAAGGGATGCTTTTTAGAGAAAAAATAACTTAGCAGGAGTAAGGAGAAACATATGCCGGTATTTGATTTTAGCGGTGCAGCAGAAGAACCAAAGCAGGGAGAATGCACCTACACAATAATTCGTTCCAATGAAAAGAGCGCGTCGCCGGAAAAGCCGATTCTGGTACTGGATGGAAGAGGAAGAAACTGGGAACGCCATTGCTGCGGATTTTTTACTAATCCCAGCAAGAAGACTGCCTTTGAAATAAAAGAAGAACAGGGAAAAACAGAGGCGGATATTTTAAAAATAGATGCCCGTTTTGTCAGCCTGATCCGGTGGCTGGGAGAAAACCATATCCATGTCAGCCTGTCCGGAGAATACAGGGCAGAAGGGTATGCTGTTTATAAAATCAGGGAAACGTCCTCAGGAGGCGGATCCAAGCTGTCTGCAGAAGACGGGTTTTTACAGTTTATGATTGAACGGCTTTTAGCAGGCGCAGCTCCGGAAGAAGGAGAGATTGACGAGGAAGAGGAAGAATCTGGGGACGATATGAAACTTACCAGTCTGCAGAGCATTACGGATTTTATGACCTGCGCAGGCCGGACCCTGCCGGATCACATCCGCCTCTGGGCCAGAAGGAACCTGGCGGTGGCCAGATCTCACGAGGTATCTCCGGAAGAACGGCGTCATGCCCAGAGAGCGCTTTCTATTATGATGAATGTACAGTGGAAAAACCAGTATTTTGAAGCCATTGACCCAGTGGAAGCCAGACGGATTCTGGACGAAGAACTGTATGGACTGGACAGGGTAAAACAACGGATCATGGAGACCATTATCCAGATTAACCGTACTCACACATTGCCGGCTTATGGACTTTTGTTGGTGGGTCCTGCCGGAACGGGAAAATCCCAGATAGCCTATGCGGTGGCCAGAATTTTAAAACTTCCGTGGACTACCCTGGATATGAGTTCCATTAATGATCCGGAACAGCTGACTGGAAGCTCCCGTATTTATTCCAACGCAAAGCCAGGAATTATTATGGAAGCCTTTTCTATGGCAGGAGAATCCAATCTGGTATTCATTATCAACGAGTTGGACAAGGCTTCTTCTGGAAAAGGAAACGGCAATCCGGCCGACGTTTTGCTGACACTTTTAGACAATTTAGGATTTACAGACAACTATATGGAATGTATGGTTCCTACCGCCGGCGTTTACCCCATTGCAACAGCCAACGACAAGAGCCAGATCAGCGCGCCGTTAATGTCTCGTTTTGCAGTGATTGATATTCCAGACTATACGGCAGAGGAAAAACGGATTATTTTCTTAAAATATGCCCTTCCAAAAGTCCTGAAACGGATGGGAATGAAGGAACATGAATGTCTGCTGACTCCGGAAGCAGTGGAACAGGTAATTGAGATTTTTTCTAATACCAGCGGAATCCGCGATTTGGAGCAGGCAGCAGAACACATTGCAGCCAATGCCCTTTACCAAATTGAAGTAAGCGGCATAGAAGAAGTGGTGTTTGATGAAAACATGGTGCGGGAACTGTTGGGATAAGGATACTTCTGTCGAAACTTGCGGCTGATTCTCGTTGCGAAAAGGAAATGACCAGGGCTATAATACATAGTACAGCACAAAGCGCTGGGAATGATCAAAAAACGAGGAGGATTTTCACATGGCTGATTTGAATGTGGCGATTGCAGATGATAACCCGCAGACTTTATGTCTGCTGCAGGATATTGTAGAGGGAGAAAGGGGATTTCATGTAGTCGGAAAGGCTGACAATGGGGAAGATGCCTATGCCATGATCGTGGAAACGAATCCGGATATTGTGCTTTTGGATGTAATTATGCCAGGAATGGATGGAATCTCCGTCATGGAACGGGTCAAACAGAACGTTTCTTCTGACAAGGTGCCTTCGTTTATTATGGTTACAGCCGCAGGAAGCGAAAATGTGACAACAGACGCATTTTCTATGGGCGCCAGTTATTACGTCATGAAACCGATTAACCGAGAAATAGTAGTAGATAAAATGCGCCGCGCCCGTATGCACCAGAATCCGGATTCCTCTTTCCAGGAAGCGAAAAAGGTACGTCCTTACATAGATAAAGAAGCATATATGGAACAGAACCTGGAAAATGATGTGACCCATATTCTGCATGAAATTGGAATTCCTGCTCATATTAAAGGATATCAGTATTTGCGGGATGCGATTACCATGTCTGTAAAAGACCACGAAATGCTGGCTTCCGTTACTAAGATTTTGTATCCTACGATTGGAAAGCGCCATCAGACTACGCCAAGTCGGGTAGAACGGGCTATCCGCCATGCGATTGAAGTTGCATGGAGCAGAGGCAGAATGGATACGATTAACGAATTGTTCGGGTATACAGTCAGCAATGGCAAGGGAAAACCTACCAATTCAGAGTTTATAGCCCTTATTGCAGATAAAATCAGACTGGATTATAAACGAATTTCATAACAGTTAAATTTCATAAAAAAATACAGATAATACTTCCTAAAACCAGAAAAGTATTGTATACTGTTAATAATTGAGATGGCAAAGCCGCTATAGGGTGAGGGAGGTTTTCGTGATGAAAAAGATATTATTTGTGGCATCAGAAGCAGTGCCTTTTATTAAAACCGGAGGTCTTGCAGACGTAGTCGGATCGCTTCCGAAATGCTTTGATAAAAAATATTTTGATGTCCGCGTTATGATTCCCAAATATCTGTGCATCAAAGAAGAACTGCGCAATCAGATGACCTATGTAAATCATTTTTACATGGATTATCTTGGCCAGAGCAAATACGTTGGAATCATGCAGTATGTCCAGGATGGCATTACCTTCTATTTTATTGATAACGAAGGATATTTCTGTGGGGATAAGCCTTATGGAGATTGGTACAACGACCTGGAAAAGTTTGCATTCTTCTCGAAGGCTGCGTTATCTGCCCTTCCGGTTATCGGATGGCAGCCGGACGTGGTACACTGTCATGACTGGCAGACAGGCCTGATTCCGGTTCATTTAAAGGATCGGTTCCATGACGGGGAATTTTTCCGCAATATGAAGTCGGTATTTACGATTCACAATTTAAAGTTTCAGGGCGTCTGGGATGTCAAGACGATTCAGAGACTATCCGGACTGCCGGATTACTATTTCACGCCGTACAAACTGGAAGCTTATAAAGACGGCAATATGCTAAAAGGCGGCGTAGTTTATGCAGACGCGATCACTACCGTAAGCGATACCTATGCGGAAGAGATTAAGATGCCGTTTTATGGGGAAGGCTTAGACGGCTTGATGCGGGCTCGTTCCAACAGTCTGAGAGGAATTGTCAATGGCATTGATTACGACGAATTTAATCCAGAGACCGATTCCTATATTGCACAAAACTATAATGCAAAGAATTTCCGTAAGGAAAAAGCTAAAAATAAAGCGGCCCTTCAGGAAGAATTAGGATTAACCAGAGATCCCAATAAGTTTATGATAGGAATTGTATCCCGTCTGACGGATCAGAAGGGGCTGGATTTGATTCAATGCGTAATGGATGAGATTTGCAGCGACGATCTGCAGTTCGTAATTCTGGGAACCGGAGACGAGCGGTATGAAAATATGTTCCGCCACTATGACTGGAAATACAACGAACGGGTATCTGCGAATATTTATTATTCCAATGCGATGTCCCATAAGATTTATGCAGCGTGCGATGCTTATCTGATGCCGTCTTTATTTGAGCCTTGCGGTTTAAGCCAGCTGATTGCCCTTCGTTACGGTACGGTCCCCATTGTCCGTGAGACCGGCGGCTTAAAAGATACGGTAGAGCCTTATAATGAGTATGATGGAACTGGAACCGGATTCTCGTTTGCAAACTACAATGCCCATGAGATGTTAAGCAGCATCCAGTATGCAAAATATGTATATTACAATAAAAAACGGGAATGGAATAAGATTATTGACAGAGGAATGGCCAAGGACTATTCCTGGAATACATCCGCTCTTAAGTATCAGGAGCTGTATGACTGGCTGATAGGATATTAAGATTTGGGAAAACCTGCCGTCGGCAGGTTTTCTTGACTTGACAGAGGAGAAATGAAAAGATGTGGAAAGAACTGTTGGAAAATCAGGTGCTGATAAGTTCTGTAATCGGCTGGACGGTGGCACAGGTATTAAAAACCATTATTGACTGCGCGTTAAATAAGAGCTTTAATGCAGAAAGGCTGACGGGTTCGGGAGGAATGCCCAGTTCCCATTCGGCTACTGTCTGTGCTCTCACAATGTCTGCAGCCCTGTGCTATGGTCTGGGCTCCTTTGAATTTGCAGTCAGTTTTGTGGTGGCGATGGTCGTGATGTATGATGCGGTAGGAGTGCGCAGGGAAACAGGCAAGCAGGCAAAGCTTTTAAACTGGATGATGACAGAAAATCCATTTAAACTAAAGCTGAATGAGCTGAATGCAGAAATTGTGCAGGAAACGCTGAAAGAGTATGTAGGCCATACGCCTTTGCAGGTAGTAGCCGGCGCGATTCTGGGAATTATCATTGCGCTTCTGGTAAACTTACAGTATGTATGATGAAAACGGCGGGGTAAGATGTCCGATAAAAAATGTCGGAAGCATTTTACAACCGCCGATTTTTGTGCTATTGTGGATAACAGCAGCAGAAAGGTCTGCTGCACGGAAAGGATAAGAGAGATATGATAAAAACAATTGTTTTAGCGTCCGCGTCTCCAAGGAGAAGGGAGCTGCTGTCACAGATTGGTCTGTGTCCGGAAATCATTCCCAGTACCATAGAAGAAAAAATCTCTGATACAGAACCAGAAAAAGTAGTGATGAGCCTGTCTTTGCAGAAGGCCAGAGACGTGGCAGATAAATTAAAAGCCCAGAAAAGAGCCGAAGCAGCTGTAATTGGAGCCGATACGGTAGTAGCGGCAGATGGAATGATTCTTGGAAAACCGAAAAACAGGGAAGACGCTGTCCGCATGATTCAGATGCTTCAGGGAAACGTCCACCAGGTTTATACAGGCGTGACCATAATTGTATGGGAGAATGGCATAGAACGCGTAAAAACTTTTTTTGAAGAAACCCATGTAACCGTGTACCCAATGGACAAAGAAGAAATAAAACGGTACGTTTCTTCCGGAGAGCCGGATGACAAGGCAGGCGCGTATGGAATCCAGGGGCTTTTTGCGGCGTATATTCAAAAGATAGATGGGGATTACAACAACGTAGTAGGACTTCCGGCGGGAAGAGTATATCAGGAGTTAAAAACGCTGGAACAAGACCTGGAAAAGGAGAAAAACAATGATTAAGCTGATTGCATCCGATATTGACGGTACTCTGGTAGCAGATGGATCCAGCCAGATAAATCCGGAGATTTATACAGAAATTCTGCGCCTTCGTTCAAAAGGAATCCAGTTTGCAGCGGCCAGCGGCAGGCAGTGGTTCAGTATTGACAGATTGTTTGCACCAATCAGGGAAAAAATATTTTACCTTTCTGATAATGGAGCTTATATTGGATGCCATGCCCGCAACCTGTTTTTAACAGAGATAGACCGAACGCTGATTATGGAAATGATTGAAGATGCACGAAAGGAGAACGAACTGGAAATTGTTCTCAGCGGTCCGGATGTGGTGTATCTGGATACCAAAAATGACGAATTGTGTCATTGGCTGACAGACAGTTACCATTTTGCTATTAAGAGGGTAGACGATCTGACAAAGGTAGAGGACAAATTTATTAAAATTGCATTCTATCGAAAGAACCAGGTGGAGACATACGGGAGAGAATTGCGGGAAAAATACCAGGATCAGCTAAAGATTACCATTTCCGGAGAAATGTGGATGGACTGTATGGCACATGGAGTAAATAAGGGCCAGGCCATTAAAACTCTGCAGGAAAGCCTGGAAATCCGCCCAGAAGAAACCATGGTGTTTGGAGATCAGCTGAATGATATCGAAATGCTGAATCAGGCGTATTACAGCTTTGCAGTGGGAAATGCCAGGCCGGAGGTAAAGAAGGCAGCCAGGTTTCTGGCAGATACCAATGTTAATGATGGGGTATTAAAAATTTTGCGCCTTTTGTAAAGATAAAGGAGTTGGAAATGAAAAGATTGAAATGGCCGAAGAGAGCGGCGGCAGCTGTGAGGGCAGTATGGAATCCAGTCTTTCTGGCAGTCCTTTTGACAGTATCAGTCTTCCCCCTTTCCGGATGCAGCCAGATCCGTCAGGGAGAAGAAACGAAAAAAGAAGAAATGTATACGTTGCCGCAGGTAATGACCATTGCGGCAACGGAACGGAACCGCTACCAGAAGGTATATACCAGTCAGATCTGGGAGGCAGTTACAGATGAAAAAGGGACGACCATGAAGGATATGCTGCTGTCTCAAATCCGCACGTTTTTAGAGGATCTGGAGACCATGAACCAGCTGGCAGAATCCAGGGAAATTATAATTTCGGGAGCAGAGCAGGATCGGATTCAGAAATTGACAGACGCCTATTATGAAGGACTGACAGAAGGAGATCTGAATTATATACAGGTTTCAAAACAAGAGGTCGAGCGTCTGTATGAAAAATATTATATGGCCAATAAGCTGGTAAATGAGCTGACAAAAGAAGTGGATTTGGAAATCAGCGACAGTGAGGCAAAAGTAATTGACATTCAGCAGATTGTACTGGATTCCCTGGAAACCGCCAATCAGGTTTATAACCAGGCGACAGCAGAAAATGCGGATTTTGAAGCCATAGCAAAAGCCAATACGGTTTCAGAGGAAATGAAACGTTCTCTGGGAAGAGGGCAGGAAACCGAGAATTATGAAGAAGCGGCATTCGCACTGGAGGAAGGACAAATTAGCGCTCCAGTAGAATCAGAAGGAAAGTATTATATTATCAAGTGCATAGACTCGTACAATGAAGAAGAGACTGCAAAAAGGAAGAGTGAACTTTCTCTGGCCAGAAAGGATCAGGCATTTCGGAGTATTTATGATGAGTTCCGGAAACAAAATCCGGTAACGCTTCCAGACAGCCTCTGGAATCAGGTAAGTTTTGAAGGCGGAGAAGAATGCACAACAACCAATTTTTTTGAGCTGTATCAGGAGTATTTCCAGCAGTAAGGAAATCAGCGAAAGAAAAAGCCAAAGAAAAGAGCCGAAGAGATCAGCCAAAGGAGGCAAACATGATGCAGGACTTGGACAGACAGCAAACAGAAGAATATGAAAGAGGAAACCGTATTCAGGCAGATCGTTCCAGAAGAAGGAGCAGAAAAAGGAAAAAGAAAAAACATGGAATGATAAGAATGCTGCTGATACTGGCTTTCTGCGCGATGTTGGGCGGGGTATCCTGGATGACGTTCCGGCTGGTCCGGTCTGCATCTGGAAATAACCAGGAAATCGTGATGGAAAGCAGCCGTCCGGTGGTGCCCCAGACCATTCCGGAAAGCGGAGCGGAGACCTTTTAGCAGCCAGATGGTTCCGGTAAGGACTCCGCCCTTTCCAATCTTTTAAAGACTATTCAAAGAAGGCGCAGGTCAGATCATTTAATGCTTTTTGATCCTGCACGTGCATTAACTCCCTGGAAGAATGCATAGCCAGAATGGGAACGCCGGCGTCGACAGCGGCCATATTTAAAAAGGCAGAGGAAATACTGCCCAGGGTGGAGCCGCCCCGTATGTCAGAACGGTTGGAGAATTTCCGGTATGGAATCTGATGGTTCCGGCACAGTCCTTCTATGACGCTGGCGTAGGAAGCGTCGGTTGCATAAGCCTGACTTGCCGCCAGCTTTATGGCAACTCCGTCTCCCATAGTAATCTGATTTTTGATGTCGCATTTCTCAGGATGGTTGGGATGGATGGCGTGAGCCACGTCTAAGGAAAGCAGAAATCCTCCCATCAGCCCGTCTAAAAATTCAGCGCGGCTGTAGCCGAGACTTAAATAAATCTTTTCCAGAATCCGTTCGGTCAGATTGGAGGCTGCGCCCTGCTTGGTGCTGCTTCCAATTTCTTCATTGTCATAAAGGGCGATAACCCGTATAAGCGATCTGATGCTGGATTTTCCATTACTCCGTTTTTTAGCGTCAATCAGACCAGTCAGGCAGGCTTCTACAGAGGTCAGATTATCAAGGCGTGGGGAAGAAAACAATTCGTTCTCCAGTCCTAACAGACATCCTTTTTCCCAGTTATAGAGATAAATTTCATAATCCAGAATATCTTTTGGATCCACATCCAGTTCCTTTGCCAGGAAATTGACAAAATAGCTGTCTTTTTCCAGGGAATCGCTTAAAACAGAAGCCAGAGGAAGCATATCAACCTGTGGATTTAATTCGACGCCTTTGTTGACGTCGCGATTCATGTGGATTGCAAGATTGGGAACCGTAAAAAGCGGTCTGTCACAGCTTAGAAAACGGGTCTCAGGGTGGAATGGATCCTGAGAGGAAATACATACCTTTCCGGCAGCCGACAGGGGTCTGTCCAGCCAGGAAGAGAGAATGGGGCCTCCGTAGACTTCGACATTTAATTTAGCGTATCCGTGAACGGACACTTCGGGAGACGGCTTTACTTTTAAACATGGCCAGTCTGTATGGGCGGCTGCAATACGAAGAAGAGGGGCCGCGATTTTGTCTGAATCGTCATCCACAGTAAAGGCCAGTAAGGTAGAATCATAGGCTGGAACAAAGTAAGCGCCGCCTGTTTTAAGATCCCAGGGTTTATGCAGCTGCAGCTCTGTGAATCCGGCTTCAGACAGCCTCCTGGAAGCTTCTTTGATGCAGTGATAAGGGGATACACCAGCCTGGATCAGTGAGTTTAAAGAATCTATTTCTGTCATAATAACGTCCTTTCCTGATTGTTTTTGTCTGGAAATAGTGTACCACATTTTACGGAAAAAGAGAAGAGAGCATCCAGGTACACAGATGCCAGGGCCTGTATTGACAGGGGAGTAAAATCCGGTGTATCATGTTAGAAGTCAGCACCCGCGTACACGGATGCTGCAGTTAGAAAATGGAGGATGGTATGGTAGCATTAAAAATCGAAGATATTAAGACGTGTACAGAAAAATTATTTTTGGGGGAAGACTTTGACTCATTTTTAATAAGAGAAGCCAATATTGTGACTTTTAACAGCTTTACTATCAATGGGCATATCCGAAAAGGTTATTATACCAGCCAGGAATTAGAGGAAAAGCAGATGGAGCACTTATCTTATTGGAAAATGCTTCGGCCGTTCTGTTTTTCTCTCATTAAGGGAAAGCGGCTTCCGGAGAGCTTTTCCATTACCCTTCAGATGCCGGAACGTGGAATCAGCAGATTCTTAGAAAGCAGCGGGCTTGCGGCTTCGGCAGATACGGTACAGGCTCTGTGTATGAACATCCGGTACGAAGAAGGCACAATGTCAGTAATAACCGCTGCATCTTTGAGCATTTTTACGCTGGATAAAAGTATTGATATGGAATGGGATCGGTTTGTCCAGGAGTTTTTAAAGAAAAAAGGCATTGCATTTACTCAATAACAGAATGGGAGAGAAACAAATCATGGCAAAACTGCATTTTCGATATGGAGCGATGGGAAGCTCTAAAACTGCCAACGCATTGATGGTAGAATATAATTACAGAGAGCGGGGAAAGAACGCTCTGTTGGTAAAACCTAAAATTGATTCCAGGGATGGGGATCGCACCATCCGTTCTCGGATTGGTCTGGAAAAACAGGGGATTTTTCTGGAAGAACTGGTAAAAATGAGCGACGAAGAACTGAAGGAATACGATTGCGTCATTGTAGACGAGGCTCAGTTTGCTACCAAAGCGCAGGTACAATTTATGGTGCACATCGTGGACGATCTGGACATTCCTGTGATTTGCTACGGGCTTCGCACCGATTTCCGAGAAGAGTTTTTTGAAGGCAGTATGTGGCTCATGGCATGGGCAGACAAAATTGAGGAAGTACGGACGGTCTGCTGGTGCGGCAGGTCTGCAAGCTGCAACGCCAGGTTTGGCGCAGACGGAAAAATTGTCCGAACCGGTGAACAGGTGGTGCTGGGCAGCAATGATAAATATGCGGCCCTGTGCAGAAAACATTACCATGAGGGAAAATTCGAGTAAGATGGGAAGACCTTGCATCCCCCGAATAGATAGCTCATCTATGTAGTAGCTTGTTATCTTCAAAAAGAAATCTTGATAAGATAAGGGTTTCTGGTTGCGATTTTTATAGCTTTCTTCTATACAATGCCCCTCTTGCCTTTCCGGTAAGAGGGGCAAAATCTATTCCCGCTGTATGTGTTCTTTGAATGGCTGGAAGAGAGTCACTTGTTTGAAAGTTTACTGAAAAAATAGTTGACAAAATCATGGAGTTAGTGTAAACTTACTCCACAAGGTTAGCTTAAGCTAACCAAATAGGAAAACGCTGAATAACAGGCGGCAAAGAGAAAGAGGAGTACATATGAGTGTTGTGATTGTAGGCGGAAATGAATGTATGGTATGTCAATATGAAAAAATCTGCAGGGAATATGGCTGTAAAGCGAAAGTATTAGTAAAGGAAAAAGGAAATATCAAGAAAAAATTGGGAAATCCAGATCTAATGATTTTATTTACCAATACGGTGTCTCACAAGATGGTTAACAGCGCAGTTTCCGAGGCGAAGAGAAACCAGATCCAGATAGCCCGTGCCCATTCCAGCAGCGCATCTGCTCTTACCAGCCTGTTACAGCAGTATTGTGTGGGATGAATGGGAAAGAACGGAAAAATTGTAAAGAAAAGAATTGATTTTTTACTAAGAATCGTTCATACTAGAAAAAACAAATATGGAGGCGGCAGAGGGGTATGGAGTATAGAAGATTTCAAAATACGATTGTGGCAAGAATCGACAAGGGTGAGGAAATCCTGGAACAGGTAAAGAGGATTGCACGAAAAGAGCAGATCAAACTGGCCAGCGTACAGGCGTTAGGAGCAGTCAGCCAATTTACGGCAGGGGTATTCAAAACAGAAGAAAAAGAATATATTGCCAATGAATTTACCGGAAGCTTTGAAATTGTATCCTTAACGGGAACCGTCAATACGATGAATGGAGAATTGTACTGTCATCTCCATATGAGTGCGGGAAATCACAAGGGAGAAGTCTTTGGCGGCCATTTAAATAAGGCGCTGGTAAGCGCTACCTGTGAAATGATAATTACAGTAATTGACGGAACCGTAGATCGGTACTTTGATGAAGAAATCGGACTGAATTTATTTCGGTTTTAATCTATAAAGAAAGAGACAGAAGGGGCGTTAAATCTCTGGCGAAGAGAGACAGCGCCCCTGTTTTTTTGTGGCAGGCTAAGACGATGCCTGTGAAAAATAGCGCAAGGCTTCATCTTTAGAAATCATCAGTTTGGTCTGGAGCTTCTCTAAAATCCGATCGTCCTCCCAACCGCTTTCCCGTCCGATTTCGATAATGCCCAGGGCGCCTTTTTGCATCCCTTCCTCTAATCCTTCCAGACGGGCATACTTCCGTTCTGTCTGCAGAAGCTTTTTCTTTTCCCGTTTTTCATCATATTCAAAAATACTCATGGCAATTACCTCCGATTTCCAGGAAGTCAGAAA
>OHJQ01001032.1_pt1 | contig 15617 bp, 14 predicted proteins | sample 1568601 | NCBI WGS metagenome assembly OHJQ01 (sample SAMEA3879599, study PRJEB24766) | human gut metagenome | biome: human-associated habitat; feature: feces | place: USA | collected 1985/1987 | reverse complement strand
TCATTCCGCCGCCGCCGCTTTCTTTTGCCTGCTTCTGGAAGGATCCGGCTGCCATACCGCAGGTGACATCCACCAAAGGGAGGATAATGGTATCGCCAATCTTTACTGCGTCTCCAACAACGGTCTTTGTAGAGACAAACTGATCCATTCCTTTAAATAATGCGTCTATTGCTTCTGAAAAATGCTTCTCTGCCATTGCAGATACCTCCTCTACTTTATCGCCTCATAAAGGCGTGGATGTTTTTGCGAATATTTTTATCAAACAGCAGCCTTACGGCATAACCAATGATTACTCCAATCCGGATACGGCCTTTTCCATTTCCTTCAGCCTCAAAAATCTGGCGCTCAAAATCCGGATACACCTCCAGATATTCTCCATACAGAGGATAAAACGGAGCAATCGCCGTCAAAACCTTTCCAGTCAGATAAGGGTCTTCCCCGAATCCGAAGGTAACCGTGCCATGTCCCTTTCTTGGAAGAATGTGCCGGATAATTTTTCCAAGCTGGCAAAAAATCAGCTTCACAGACTCCTGATTGGCCTCATCCCCAATCCAGGACAGGATCGTTTCTTTCTGCTCTGCAGCCTGATGAAACCGTCTCCTAAGCCCATCAATCGTCCGCTTTCCTTCTGCGGCCATCTGCTTTCCCTTCTGGAAAAGACTTCTAGACTTTTCTGACAGGCGGCGGATCCAGGTTTCCAGAAAAGACTCTTCCGGTTTCGGTTCTGCTTTCTCCTGCTCCGGTTCTGCCTTATGCTGTTTGGTTCCGGATAATTCCGGTATTCCTCTATCCCTGTCCCCAGTTTCTGTCCCCAGTTCCTGTATACTAAAAACCTCTTCTTCCGGTTGGAAATCCTCCGGCCCGTTCTCCATTTCCGGCTGCGTTTCATTCGGTTTTTCTGCGCCTTTTTTATCGGTGCTCCAGACTGGAATCCCGAAGATCCGGACATCCCCATAAACCCTTTCTTCAAAGGAAAAACGGATTGTCAGAATATGGAACAGCCAGGAAATTTTCCCGTTTGCTTTCAGCGTATTCCCCAAATAGGATCCTTCCGCCTGATAGCAGACAGCGGAAAAGAGAACCAGCAGCACTGCCAGCAAAAGCAGGGCAAACAAAACCAGTAATAGGATTCCTATGATTTTTAAAAGCCAAAGGGCTGCGCTTATCATGGAGCCTCATCCCCTAATAATTCATTTAAACAAAAACCGCCCGTTTTGCGGTATAAATCTGCCACTATCCTGGCTGCGACCTCAGTGGCTTCGTCATAGCCAAAGGCAATTCCCATGATCAGGAAATCTTTTTCTCTGTAATAGGGAAGCAGAAGTTCGGCAGCCGGATAAATATCAAGAATATTATTGCCGCCTGAAGCGGGCGTAATCACATAAGCTCCGATACACGGCTTTTTTTTCCGCAGACCCTGAATCAGGGAAAATCTTTTTTTTGCTGCCAGTTCCCCCATATACAACGGTTTATACCATCTCATTCTCATCTACCATAATCGTCCGGATAAGCTCCATGGAAATGGTCTTTTCATCCAGATCCGTACAGCTGGCCAGACTGTTCTTGATATAAAGCTCCAGCTCCGAAACAGAGTTAAAGCAGACAGGAAGATTTGACAGCATTCTTGCCATCGTAGCCCGAACAACTGCTTTTGGCATTCCCTTCCATAAACTTTCCAGCTCTCCAAAGAATTGATGAAGTTCCTTTTCCAACAGTTCTCTGGTTACTTCCTGCTTATCTTCTGAAACAGAATCCAGTTCTACAAAAGAGCTGCCGGAGAGAAGAAGCTGTACTTTTTTCAGATTGTCCCAAAGTTCTGCTTCTTCCGGTTCTTCCCTCATTCGGTCGTCCGGACGTTCTGGGATCTCATAACGGAGCCATCTCTCATAATAGCGCTCCTGCTTTCCTTCTAACTGCATCAGCAGCTCTTCTGTTTCCGCTTCTGGAATCGAAGTGTCGCCCTGCTGCATATTATCCCAGAGAACCTTTAAAAGAGTCTGGAGAGTTTTCTTTTCTGCTGCGTCCATGACTGCTCCGGCTTCTGTCAGGTGGATGACATAAAGATCGTTGATTAAATCCATCTCCAGCATCAGTCGGCCGGAAAGATCCAATATCTGCTGGCTGGCAATCTGGAGTCCGTCTGCAAGACGGTTAAACTCTTCCTGGGGCAAATTTTTATAATCTGCCGTGGAGAGAAGGGTAAGCAGGTCATACAGGGTTTCGTGTCCCTCTTTCATATTTTCCGGAAGCTGGACCATGGACTCGGTACGAAGCACATAAAGAATCGCGTCTAAGCTGCTCTTTTGAGAACCCTGGTAAATAGACAGGGCATCCTGTACCATCGAGAAAAATTTGCTTTTCGTAAATCGGATGGGAAGCTGTTCCATTACCATCTGAATCCGCTCGTTCATCAGGGCGGAGTCTCTGGAAGCAGTTAAAAAGCGCAAAATTTCGTTGGCCAGCTCTTCATCTTCAGGAAGGGAATGTTTTTCTTCCATCGGAACATAGTGAAGCTCCAGACGGTTTAATACGTGCTCATACACCTGGAAACAGTCTGTATAGGCAGTAAGGACTTCCATTTTTTTCATGGCCTTCTGTCTCAATGCTTCCAGACGGGGCAGATCGGTACCGCCGGAAAGAACGGCGCCCATGACCTGCTGGAACGCAGAAAAAAACTCTTCTTCCCAGGAAGTCCTGTTTGTTTCATCTGCCCATTCTTCAAAATACATATAATAATTCAGCGCCAATCTGGTATAAGAATAGTGATGCGCTGTTGTCAGACACTTTTTCATCGCCCGTTGTTCCATGACGTCCTCCTAGTTTTAGTCTTTTTCTTTCTCTTTACGGTAATTCTGAAGGATGGACAGGCGCAGAAGATTTAATCCGCGCGTTACCGCCTGTTCTCTGATTTTTTCCCTGCTTCCTTTAAAACGGCAGCACTCTACGGTTACTTTGTCTTTTACATAGCAGGCGATATAAACCAGGCCTACCGGTTTTTCTTCGCTTCCCCCATCGGGTCCCGCAATGCCGGTAATGGCAATACAGGTATCGGCATCCGCTGCAAACGCGCCTCCGGCTGCCATTTCCTTTGCTGTCTGTTCGCTGACAGCCCCGTATTTTTTCAGCGTAGCTTTGCTTACGTCTAATAGTCTTCTCTTTGCTTTGTTGGAATAAGTTACGAACCCCTGCTTAAATACTTCAGACGCTCCTGGCACATTGACAATCCGGCCAGACAACAGGCCGCCTGTGCAGGACTCTGCCGTCGATACCGTCAGCTCATATTTTTCCAGGAGACGGACAACGGCCGCTTCCAGGGTCTCATTTTCTTTTACCGAGTAAACGCTGTCTTCAAACCGCTTTTTTACTTCTTTGACAACCGGCTTTAACAGTTTCTTCGCCTCGTCTTCATTTTTAGCGCTGGCCGTAATCCTGAGATGAACCTCGCCGGTTTTGGCGTAGGTTGCAATGGTCGGATTGGTCTGACGGTCAATTAAATCCAGCAGCTTATCTTCTACCTGGCTTTCCCCATATCCGCAGATCTTAACCATCTGGGAAACAATCGCTTCCGGCTGTTTCTTTTTCAGATAAGGAGCTGCCTGCTTTTCAAAAAGAGGCTTTAGTTCTCCTGGAGGCCCTGGAAGAAGAATGGCCGTCTTTCCTCCTTTTTCCAGAATCAGACCTGGAGCCGTACCATTGTCATTATCCAGGACAATGGCTCCTACCGGTACAATGGCCTGCTTCCAGTTGTTGTCCGGAATATCAGAATAAATGCTGTTTTTTAAATGCTGTTCGATCCGTTTCCTGGTATGGACATCTTCTTTTAATTCAAAGCCCATAACTTCTGCACAGACTTCTTTTGTCAGATCATCTTCCGTAGGGCCAAGACCTCCCGTTAAAATGATGACATCGGAACGGTTTAACGCTGTTTGAATCGTCTCTGCCAGCCGTTCCCTGTTGTCTCCTACCGTCGACTGATAATACACCGTCAGCCCCAGAAGCGCACACTGTTCAGCCAGATACTGGGCATTGGTATTTACAATATTTCCTAATAATAATTCCGTTCCTACGGAAATCAGTTCGGTTACCATGAATTAAATACTCCCTTCTGTCAGTACCTTGTGGTTTTTTACCAGGTAGTCAACCAGCGACACTACGGTTAAAATCAGGGCTATCCACAGACAAATCTGGGTTACCATGGAAAGCGCCGGAATGTTAAGAATCAGCAGCACGATGGCAATCATCTGAAACGTGGTTTTAAACTTTCCCCAATAGCTTGCGGCAATGACTACGCCGTTGTCAGACGCTACCAGACGGAAACCGCTGATGATAAACTCCCTGCTGATAATAATAATAACCATCCATGCCGGAACCTGCCCCAGCTCAATAAAGCAGATCAGCGCGGAACACACCAGCAGCTTGTCTGCCAGCGGATCCATAAATTTTCCAAAATTGGTTACCAGGTTATATTTTCTGGCAATTTTGCCATCTAATAAATCGGTCAGGCTGGCCACGATAAAGATGACTGCCGCTGCAATCCGCAAGGTTTCGTTGGTTCCTCCCTGGGCCATCAGCGCCACCACAAAAAACGGAATTAAAATGACCCGAAGAACCGTCAGTTTATTTGGCAAATTCATCGTACACCTCTCCTATCAAATCATATTCACTGGCTCCTACTACTTTTACCCGTACAAAATCGCCGGACATAAAAAGCTCGCCGCTATTGACAAAAATCAATCCGTCTACGCCAGGAGCATCCATATAGGTCCGTCCCACATAAGCAGGTTCGTCGGCAACCTTTCCTTCTATCAGAACGTCTAAAATCCGTCCCACCATATTCTCAGAATGTTCAAAGGCAATTTCCTGCTGCAGTTCCATAATTTCGTCTCTGCGCGCTTCCTTTACCTCCTGGGGCACCTGGTTTTCAAAAGAATAGGCCGGCGTGTCTTCTTCTGCCGAATAAGCAAATACGCCTAAACGATCAAATTCCATTTCGTCTACAAACTCCATCAGGATCTGATGGTCTTCTTCCGTTTCTCCTGGAAATCCGGAAATCAGCGTAGTCCGCAGAACAATGTCTGGAATCTCTGTACGGAGCTTTGCAATCATTTCCTTCAGCTGGGCCTGGCTGGTACGGCGGTTCATTCTCTTTAAAATCCTGTCGCTGGAATGCTGGATCGGGATATCCAGATAATGACAGATTTTTTCTTCGGTTTTGATTACCTCAATCAGCTCGTCGGTAATTTCTTCCGGATAACAATACTGAATCCGGATCCACTGGATGCCGGAAACTGCTGCCAGACGGCGCAGGAGCTCTGGCAGCATCTTTTTTCCATATAAATCCACGCCGTAAAGCGTCGTTTCCTGGGCGACAACAATCAGTTCTTTTACGCCGCCATCGGCCAGCGCCTTTGCCTCTTCTACCAGATCTTCCATGGGGTAACTGCGGTACGGGCCCCGAAGGCTTGGGATGATGCAGTAGGTACAGCGCTTGTCGCAGCCTTCCGCAATCTTTAAAAATCCATAATAACCGCCGGTCGTAACGACCCGTCCTTTGCTTTTTGGAAGTCTGTCTAAGCTTTCAAAGCAGGAAACTGGTCCCTGTCCCTCAAATACGCCGTTTAATGCGCCGATGATTTCATCATAAGAGGATGTGCCCACAATGGCGTCTACTTCCGGAATCTCATCTAAAATCTCCTGTTTATACCGTTCTGCCATGCAGCCGGTAACCAGCAGCGCTTTCACATTGCCTTCTTTTTTTAATTCTGCCATCTCCAGAATGGTATTGACGCTTTCTTCTTTGGCGTCTCCAATAAAGCAGCAGGTATTGACTAATACTGCATCTGCTTCTGTTTCGTCATCGGTAAATTCCCATCCGTTCTGCCGGAACAGTCCCAACATTTTTTCCGTATCCACCAGGTTTTTGTCACATCCCAGCGAAATACACAGTAGTTTCATATAACGGAACGCACCTCGTTTTCTTTTTATTTTATGCGGAAAATGGAGCGACAGACTTTCTGAAGTTTTCCATGAATAAAAGTCTTCCCGCTCCATTTTTCTCAAAGTTCCCGCCAGAATTACTGATTTTCTTCTTCCGGAACTTCATCTTCTCCAAGAATTTTAACCTTGGTCTTATATAATTCTTCAATGGCAACAGAGAGAGGTTTCTTGCCTGCGCTTGGAACCAGCGGCTCTGCTCCGTCAATAATCTGTCTTGCACGCTTTGCGGATGCAATGACGATGGAATAGCGGCTCTGTACCACCGGCTGTTCTCCCTGCTCTACCTCACTGTTTACTGCATTAATTAAATCCGAATAAGATGGATGTAACATATCAAAATCTCCTCTCTGTTTTAATCTTTATTCATCTGGTGCAGCTCTGCACGCATCTGTTTAATAAAATCTGTCTGGTTGCAGGTACGGCTGTGATGATCCTGAATCAGCTGGTGCATACGCTTTACACAGTCTTCTACCTGGTCATTTACCAGTATGTAATCGTAATGTTCAATGCCCTCAGACTCTTCAGCAGCCCGCTTTAACCGGCTTTCAATGACTTTTGGCGTCTCGGTTCCCCTGCCGATGAGACGTTCTTTTAACTGGGCGGCGCTGGGCGGCATCACAAACAGCAGAAGGGCGTTTGGAAACTGCTGTTTTACCTTTAATGCTCCCTGGATTTCAATTTCCAGAATCACATCCTTTCCAGCTTCCATCTGCTGTTCTACGTACGCTTTTGGGGTTCCATAATAGTTTTCCACGTAGCGCGCGTATTCAATCAGTTCATCTGAGCGGATCATTTCTTCAAACCGATCTTTTGTTACAAAAAAATATTCTTTTCCGTCTGTCTCGCCAGGCCTTGGGCTTCTGGTGGTAGCAGAAATCGAAAGGGCATAGTTGTCATATTTCTCAAGCAGGGCTTTCATCAGCGTTCCCTTGCCTGCTCCGGAAAATCCGGACACAACTGCCAATACTCCTTTTTCCTTCATAATCCAGTCTCCTGTCATCAAACTATCCTGTTTATTCAATATTCTGAATCTGTTCCCGAACCTTTTCTACCTCGGTCTTTAACGCAATCGCTCTCTGGGAAATCTCCAGATCATTGGCCTTGGAAAGAATGGTATTGGCTTCCCGATTCATCTCCTGGGCAATAAAATCCAGCTTTCGTCCGATGCTTCCGCCCTCAGTCAGCTCTTTTCTGGTATTGCTGATATGGCTGCGCAGGCGAACGGTTTCTTCATCTACACAAATCTTGTCTGCAAAAATGGTAACTTCTGTGGCAATGCGGTTTTCATCAATTGCCGCGCTGGCTAAAAGCTCTCGGATCTTGTCCTCCAGCTTGATCCGATATTCGGAAATCACCTGGGGAGAACGCTCTTCCACTTCTGATACCAGACGTTCCATATAATCCAGTTTGCCCAGCAAATCATTCTTTAAATTTTCCCCTTCCAGGGTACGGGTATTGACAAAGCGCTCTGCAGCCTCTCTGACAGCGTGGGAAAGAACCTTCCACATCTCCTCTTCATCATCTGGGGCCTGTTCCATGGTAAATACCTCCGGACATCTGGCCAGATCATTGACCGTTACTGTATTAGGAAGGCCAAACTGCTCTGCCATCTTCCGGTACGCATCCATATACTCTGCAGCCAGTCCGCTGTTGTATTTTAAGCACAGACGTCCCTCTGTATAATCCTCATAACTGATAAAAACATCCACCTTTCCCCTCTGGATATAATCCTTTAACAGGGTACGGATGCCTGCTTCAAAGTAGTTAAACTTCTTAGGCATCTTGATGCTCAAATCCAGATACCGGTGGTTGACGGCCTTCATCTCTACAGATATTTTGTAATCGTCTGTTATCTCTTCAAATCTGCCGAAACCAGTCATGCTTTTTATCATAACATCAGCCTCTCTTTCACTATGGTCCTTCTTGCCATAGATAGTTCCATTATAAGGCAAAGACTTTTCCAAGTCAATAAAACATTTCAATCCATGAGAAGTTGTGGTATACTATACCCTGCAAATACACAAGTGACCCTATCCAGAAAGGAGTTTCATCATGGCTTTTGACGGAATTACAGTTGCCAATCTGACCCATGATTTAAAACAGGCCATTGAGGGCGGACGCATTGCAAAGATCGCCCAGCCGGAAAAAGACGAACTATTATTTCAAATAAAAAAAGACGGTTCTTCCGTCCGGCTGTTGGTTTCAGCCAGCGCCAGTCTTCCTTTGGTATATCTGACCGATGCGAACAAACCCAGCCCCATGACTGCCCCTAATTTTTGTATGCTTTTAAGGAAGCACATCGGCAGCGCCCGTATTATTTCCGTATCCCAGCCTGGGCTGGAACGGATTATCGAAATTACTCTGGAGCATTTAGACGACATGGGCGACGTCTGCCGGAAACGGCTGATCATCGAAATTATGGGAAAGCACAGCAACATTATCTTTTGTAAAGAAGACGGCACTATTTTAGACAGCATTAAACACATCTCCGCCCAGGTAAGTTCTGTCAGGGAAGTCCTTCCAGGACGGATGTATTTTATCCCTCATACAATGGAAAAATCAGATCCCTTTACGGTATCCCTGGAAGAGTTTGCCGACCAGATGACCCATGCGCCTATGGCGGTACAGAAGGCTTTGTACAACCGGCTGACTGGTATCAGCCCTATTATCGCGGAAGAACTGTGTTGCCTGGCTTCTATTAATCCGGACAAAGCGGCAGGCGATCTGACAGAAGACGAAACCGTTCACCTGTACCGGACCCTTACCCTGATGATGGAAGACGTAACCGAGGGAAACTTTTTTCCGAATATCGTCTACGACGGCGACGTCCCCGCAGAGTTTGCTTCCCTGCCCCTGACCTGCTTTGACAGCGAGCGGTTTTCCAGCCGCAAATTTGATTCGGTCAGCCAGGTTCTCAGGACGTATTATTCTTCCAGGGAGACCATTACCAGAATCCGACAGAAATCCTCGGACTTAAGACGGATTGTTCAGACTGCCTTAGAGCGGAATTATAAAAAATACGACTTGCAGCTCAAGCAGTTAAAGGATACGGAAAAGCGGGAAAAATACCGGATTTACGGAGAACTTTTAAACACCTACGGCTACGAACTTGCCGGCGGCGAAAAAGAATTTAAGTGTCTCAATTACTACACCAATGAGGAAGTGCGGATTCCATTAGATCCCCAGCTGTCTGCCAGGGAAAATGCCCAGAAGCATTTTGATAAATACAATAAGTTAAAGAGGACGTTTGAAGCGTTAAACGACCTGACAAAGGAGACAAAGGAAGAAATTGACCATCTGGAGTCCATCAGCGCCGCGTTGGACATTGCATTAGAAGAAAATGATTTGGTGCAGATTAAGGAAGAATTAATGGAATACGGCTATATCAAAAAACGCAGGGCCGGAGAAAAACGTCCGAAAATTACCAGCCGTCCCTTCCATTATTTATCCAGCGACGGATTCCACATTTACGTAGGCAAAAACAACTATCAAAATGAAGAACTGACCTTTAAGCTTGCAAATGGAGGCGACTGGTGGTTCCATGCCAAAGGGATTCCAGGTTCCCACGTCATTGTAAAGACAGAAGGAAAAGAACTTCCGGATCGGGTGTTTGAAGAGGCCGGCGCCCTTGCCGCCTGGTATTCCAAAGGCCGCGGCAATGATAAAGTGGAAATCGACTATATCCAGCGAAAAAATGTCCGCAAGGCGGCTGGCGGCGCCCCTGGCTTTGTCATTTACCATACCAACTATTCCCTGGTAGCAGTGCCGTCCTGCGATTTTAAGGAAATTTCCGGCTGATTATCCCAGATGTCAGACAAAGAGAAATGGACGTCACAGGCTTCTGCCATGGCGTCCATTTTTAACTGCAATATGCTGTTTATTTCCGGCTATCCAGCCATGCTTTTACCACGTCCGGATAATTGGTAATGGCTCCTGCGCAGTTCCAGTCGTAAAGATGTTCTAATACGCCCATCTCATTAATGGTCCATGCATTGATTCCCACCCCGTGTTTTTTGCAGCTTTCCACGACCTCATCGGTCAGCTTGGCTCCTCTTGGATGGAAAAATTCGAAGCCGTACTTTTCACAGCAGTATCCTGCATTTCCAATGGGAGAGTCCATCAAGAATCCGCACGGAATCTTTGGCGCAATCTTTTTTGCTTCGATTAAAGACAACGGGTTAAAAGAGGAAAACATAACCTTGTCTTCCAGACCGTATTTCCGGATGATTTCTATGGTTTTGGCCTCCAGGCCCTCATAGTAAAACGTACCGGTCTTCAGTTCAATATTTGTGGTTACCGGCTGTCCTGCCGCCCATCTGCAGTACTCTTCAAAAGTTGGAATATTGACGAATCCATATTTGTCGCCGAAGATGGAACCTGCATGGAACTTCTGCAGTTCTTCGCAGGTATAATCTCTTACAAATCCAGCGCCGTTTGTTACTCTGTCAATGGTTTCATCGTGGATTACCACAACCGTTCCGTCTTTCGTAAGCTGGACGTCCAATTCAATCTCATCGCAGCCGGCTTTTACTGCCTTTTCAAATGCCAGCATTGTGTTTTCCGGATACTTTCCGCTGTATCCCCTGTGCGCTACTACTTTCATAATGTGTCCCCTTTCTAGCATAGATCCTGAATGTCTTTTATCTGTTCCGGATCGAATTTATATTGATGTTCCCTGGTCAAAAGACCGTTCATCTCCTGTTCTACATCTGCAAGCTGGGTATAACAATATCCGCAGATCGGATCTGACTGGCTGATCGCTTCTATTATCCGTCGGAATTCTTCTAAAAATTCTGATTTTTTTACAGCCGTATATCCCCAGCCGCCTGTTTCTTCTTCACAAACGGAAATCCCCCCAAATTCTGTCAGCATAACCGGCTGCCCTTCATAACTGGTTCCGTCTGCAAACAGTGGTTTTTCTACTATTTTTCCCAACGTTTCTACTGACTTTAAGGATTCTTGAAACCGTCCCTGCTGCCTCGTATCGCCTGTCTTTCCATGCTGATAGGAATGAAACGCACAAATGTCTGTGTCTGTCATTTCCCAGCCGTCATTGGAAATCACCAGCCGCGTACTGTCTAAGCTGTGTGCCAGATGATATAAGGATTTTGCAAAGGACTGCTGGGCTTTATTAATTCTTATCCCAGGTACTCCCCAGCTTTCATTTAACATCCCCCATACCACAATAGACGGATGATTATAATCCCTGTGAATCACATCAATCCACTCTTTCATAAAAGCCGACGCAGCCTTTGGCGTATAGACCCAGAAGCTGGCCATTGCTTCCCAGACAAGAAATCCCAATTTATCCGCCCAATAAAGGAATCTGGGATCCTCCACTTTTTCGTGTTTCCGGCAGCCGTTAAATCCCATTGCCTTGGCCTTCTGAATATCTTCTATATAGGCGCTGTCATCCGGAGCGGTAATCAGGCTGTCTTTCCAATATCCCTGATCCAGCACCAGCTTTTGATAATAAGGCTTATGGTTTAAATATACCTGACCATTTCTTGCCTCGACTTTTCTCATTCCAAAATAGGTTCTTACCTGATCTGCAGCTTTCGTTTCCTCTCCTGCCGTCATAACCACCTCATACAGATTTGGCGTTTCCGGAGACCAGTAAGCACCGGTAAAATGGAAGGAGCCATTCAGCGCTTTCTTTTGAAATACATCTACTATTATAGTCTGCTGGTAATCTTTTGCAACCATTCTTCCGCAAAAGATTAAATTGTTTTTCAGTGAAATTGCAATTTCAACCGTACAAGGAAGCTCGCTCTTTAAAGATAGCTCATAGTCAATCCGTACCGTTCCCTCATCAATATCCGGAGTAAAATGAATCCATTCAAAATGAGTTTCTTCTACCGGTTCCATCCAGACGGTCTGCCAGATACCGGTGCTGGGTGTATACCAGATAAACCTGGATTCTTCTTCCCAGAATTGTTTTCCTCTGGCAATGCTCTCGTCTTTTAGCGGATCCCAGACCTCCACCCTGATTCGTTCTTCTTCCCAGGTAAGACTGTCTGTAACATCAAAGGAAAACGGCGTCTGACCGCCTGTGTGACACCCTGCCAGGCGTCCGTTTACCCACACCCTGCATCCATAATCCACAGCGCCGAAATTCAGACGGATTCTCCTGCCTTTCCATTCTTCCGGAACTTCTATCTTCCGTTCATATATGACCGTATCTTCTGTAATTTTTTCTCCAATTCCACTCATTTTGCTCTGACATACATAAGGGACTTCTATCTGACCGGATTTGCCTCCTGCATAAAAATCCCAAGTCCCATTTAAATTCAGCCATTCTTTCCGGACAAATTCCGGACGCGGATATTCGTTTCGCATAATCATTTCCTTCCCGCAAGTTTTCTTCATTGTATTACTTGATTCCAGATTGGGTAAAACCCTTTACTACATACTTGTTTGCAAACATAAAAATAATCATTACCGGAACAACAGAAACCAGAGTAGACGCCATCATTACGCCTGGATTGGTATAATTTTCTCCCAATACCAAAGAAGCGATTCCCAATGTAACTGTCCGGTTCTCCTGACGGTTAATTACCAGGGATGGCCACAAATAACTGTTATACAATCCCAGAAATGTGATAAACGCTTGTGTAATGACAACTGGTTTTACAGAAGGCAGAACAATGTGCCACAAGATCTGAAGCACTCCGGCGCCTTCTACTAGACCTGCTTCCTCTAGTTCTTTCGGGAACGATAAAAGGAAATTATAAATCAGATAAATACACATCACTCCAGAACCGGAAGGAAGGATCAGCGGAAGCATGGAATTCAGCATTCCAATCTGTTTAAAAATGTAAAACAGCGGAAAAAAGGTCACAATTTCCGGAATTGCCATTGCCCAGACAAGACTGACCACAATAAAACGTTTCCCTGGTACAGGCAGTCTTGCCAATGCATAGGCAGCCAGTACACTGGTCGTAATTCTCAAAATAGTACCACTTACCGTTACGATTGCCGTATTGAAAAGCCATTTAAAAATCGGCGCAGTCGACGTGCTGGCAAACAACTCCTTATAATTTTCTAAGGTCCATGTCTTGGGAAGCAGCGTAGAAGAAGTCATAGCTTCTGCCAGCCCCTTAAAGCTTGTAAACAGCATGAATAAAAGGGGCAGTAAAAACGCATAGGCCAAAATACAGGCGCACATGACCAGCAGAATCCGGCTGAACTGTTTCTTTTTCATAAAATCCCCTCCTATTTCAGATTTTCTTTCTCTTTTGTCAAATAGTACTGGCCAACTGAACAAAGAATAATTACAATCCCCATCAAAATTGTCATGGCGCTTCCTGCCCCTAAATCATTTCGGTCCATAATCGTAGAGGTAATCATCATAATCAATGGTTTCGTCGTTTCTCCAGGACCGCCTTTTGTCATCAGTCTGGGCTGGCCATACACATTGAAAGATGCAATGATTGTGGTCATCAGTACAAAGTAAAAGATATTTTTGATGTTCGGCATAATAATATAGCGAAGCTGCACCCAAAAACCTGCCCCATCTATGGCAGATGCCTCATAGAGATTGGTATCAATATCATTTAATACATTTACAAACAGCATCATATTATATCCAATCGTCCACCATACCGTTGCCACCGTCAAAGAAATCCATACAAAGGGCTGCTGCTCCAGCCAGGGAACCGGTTTGTCAATGAGACCGATATTCATTAGCAGATTATTAAAATACTCGCCATTTCCCTTCATCAGCCAAACAAAAACTGCTGCCACTGCTGTTACAGACACAGAGTACGAAGCAAAATAAATCGTCCGGAAAATTCCCTTCAACCGCTCAGGAAGCCGATCCAGCAAAAGCGCTAGTGCAAGACTTCCAAAAACCAGAAACGGCGTTGTGATAATTACAAAGATGATTGTGTTTTTTAATCCCAAAAAGAACGATTTGTGATACATAGAAGAAGAAAACAAAATTTTTACATAATTTCCCAATCCTGCAAATCCCTGATTCCCTCTGATTAAGCTGTATTTCGATAAACTCATGTAAATTCCAAATCCGAATGGAATCAGCCAGAACAACAGAAAAAATATCAGAAATGGCAGGATAAACAGAACCGCTGTTGCCTTTTTCTTTTTCATCGTAACTCCCTTCTGCTGCCCTGCAGCAAAGTCAACTCATCTGTAAAGGAAAGGCTGCATATTCCAGCAGCCCTTCTCCCTTTTAATATTCGGAAAGCTCAATTGCGATCTCTGTCGCATTTTTCAGTTCTTCCATCAACGCTTCTCTGCTTAAGTCTTCTGTCTGAACAACCATGGACCAGACATTGGAATTCACATATTTCACCTGTTCACGAATGTTATAAATGGCCGGCAGAATCTGGGCATGATCAAAGATACCATAATTCACATTTGCAACCGGATACTTTTCAGGAGACTGTTTAACCAGTTCCATAGTCTTTAAGTGAATCGGCGCCTGACCGGAATCTGCCCAATTCAGCATAATTTCTGGCTGATATGCAAACTTCATAAATTCAGCAATTCCTGCCAATTTCTTTTCATCCGTTACTTTTGCAGATACAGCAAATGTATGACCTCCAGCCGGAACGCATGGGGTATCTCCATAGAGCTGAGGCAATGTTCCGATTCCTAAATTTTCTCCCAATACCTCTTTTGCAGTCGTGTAATTCCATGGGCCGGTTAACGCACATACCGAACTTACATTTGCGCCATCATCAGAGTCCTTAATAAAGGTATTAAAGTGGTCGTTATCGCCTAAACCGGCAGCGCTTAAGTGGTCTTTATAAATCAAATCGTGAATTTTCATAAATGCATCACAGATTTCTTCCGTATCCATCTTAATGTGTCCGTCTTCAACCCAATTGCAGCCAGACTGGCCAAGAGCTGTCATCCACGCCCACTGATGATCTCCGGTCAGCGGAATTGCCATTGGATAAATACTTGAATTTTCAGAATCCAACTGATCTCTTAATGCAATCATATCCTCATATGTTTTCGGCTGTTCTGTTACATATTCCTTGTTGTAATAGAAGGTCTCGGCATACAAGTCCAGCGGAAATGCAAAAATTCCATCATCATATTTTGCATAAGTCTGGGTAACAGGATGAAAATCGTTTTCAAAAGAAATTCCAGCCATTTCATAAATATCTGATACTTCCCGTAAAAGTCCATCCGCATGATAAGTAGAAATCCAATCCGCATGAATAATCAGCATATCAAAATCGTCTGATTTAAATTTTGTATAATGATCCGCGTCTTGAAGCTGTTCAATATAATATTGATCCTGGGACTCGTTAAACGCGTCTACAATCTTGGTCATAAACGGTCCGTCCCCGCCAGTAAACCCATTAATAAATGTAATCGTTGTTTTATCACCTGCTGCCTGGGATTCTGGACCTGCAGTTGTCTGTGCAGCACTGCTTTCTGCTGGTTGTGGTTCTGCACTGTCTCCGCTGCATCCTGTTAAAGAAGCTGCCAGAACTCCAGCCATGAATAGTGACATTGTTGCATTTCTTTTTTTCATAGTTTCTTTCATCCACCAACGATTTGGAATTTTCATTGAAAGCACACACTCTCCGTTTGTTCGCATTATAGCTGCAATCTCGCAGTTGTCAAGTGAAAATCCAATCAAT
>OHJQ01001027.1_pt1 | contig 15752 bp, 13 predicted proteins | sample 1568601 | NCBI WGS metagenome assembly OHJQ01 (sample SAMEA3879599, study PRJEB24766) | human gut metagenome | biome: human-associated habitat; feature: feces | place: USA | collected 1985/1987 | reverse complement strand
CTGTAGGATATTGTCGGGGACTTTATTTGAAATATGCCCGTAAAGGAGTAAAGAAGTTTAATTTGCTTTTTTCTCCGGAATTTCTTCGTGAGAGTATGGCTCTTTATGATAATTTATATCCAAGTCGTATTATTGTTGGTTATCCAAAATTTATAGAGAGCGAACAATTTAAAGAGGAAAATGAAGCAATCAAGGCTGTTGCGGATATTCCTGCCCTAGAGAAGGCTGCACGTACTTTTGCCGCATTGCTTCAGGAAGGAGCAATTAAGGAAGATATTCCTACCCTTTTTATGGGTTTGAAGGAGGCGGAAGCTGTTAAACTGTTTGCTAATACCTATCTTGCTTTACGTGTTAGCTATTTTAATGAACTTGATACTTATGCGGAGATGAAGGGGCTAGATTCTCAGTCTATAATACAGGGTGTTGGTTTGGATCCTCGCATTGGCACACATTATAATAATCCTAGTTTTGGTTATGGTGGTTATTGTCTGCCGAAAGACACGAAACAACTATTGGCTAACTATCAGGATGTACCCCAAAACATGATGAGCGCTATTGTAGAGAGTAATCGCACAAGAAAAGACTTCATAGCTGATCAGGTTTTGTCTAAAGCTGGTTATTACACTGCGTCCAGTCAATGGGATGTTCACAAAGAACAAAATATAGTGATCGGTGTATATCGTCTGACCATGAAGTCAAATTCAGATAATTTCCGTCAAAGTGCCATTCAGGGGATTATGAAGCGTATTAAGGCGAAAGGTGCAGAGGTTATTATTTACGAACCAACATTGCAAGACGATGAATCATTCTTTGGTTCAAAAGTAGTAAATAACCTGACTAAGTTCAAGGAGATCAGTCGGGCCATCATCGCTAACCGTTACGACGCATGCCTTGACGATGTGAAGGATAAGGTATATGCTCGTGACATTTTCCAAAGGGATTAATTTTATGGTAACATACAACGTCAGTCTGGAGAATAAAGTGGTTTTAGTGACCGGTGCAGCCGGTTTTATTGGAGCCAATTTGGTGAAACGTTTGTTGGCTGAGTTTGACAGCATAAAGGTCATTGGTATTGATAGTATAACCGAATACTATGATGTACGTTTAAAGTATGAACGCTTGGAGGAGTTGTCAGCTTATGGTGACAGATTTGTTTTCATAAAAGACAATATTGCCAAGAAAGAAATCGTAGAGTCAGCCTTCACTAATTACTGTCCGCAAGTAGTGGTGAACCTTGCAGCACAAGCTGGTGTACGCTATAGTATCACTAACCCTGATGCCTATATTGAAAGTAATCTTATTGGTTTTTATAACATTCTAGAGGCTTGTCGTCATTATGGTGTGGAGCACTTAGTATATGCTTCTTCAAGCAGTGTATATGGAAGCAATAAGAAAGTGCCTTATAGCACTGATGATAAGGTAGACAATCCTGTATCACTTTACGCTGCTACTAAAAAAAGCAATGAGTTAATGGCTCATGCATACAGTAAGCTCTACAATATACCAAGTACTGGTTTGCGATTTTTCACTGTCTATGGTCCCTGTGGACGTCCCGATATGGCTTACTTTAGTTTTACTAACAAATTGTTGAAGGGCGAGACCATTCAGGTTTTCAATTATGGTAATTGTAAACGTGACTTCACCTATGTGGATGACATTGTAGAGGGCGTTGTCCGTATCATGCAGCATGCTCCTGAAAAGAAAAATGGTGATGATGGATTGCCAATTCCTCCTTATAAAGTATATAATATCGGCAATAATTCTCCAGAAAATCTTTTAGACTTTGTAACAATCCTTCAGGGTGAACTTATTCGTGCAGGTGTACTTCCCAACGACTATGACTTTGAATCCCACAAAAAACTAGTACCGATGCAACCCGGAGATGTACCTGTGACATATGCTGATACGACTCCTTTGGAACAAGATTTTGGATTTAAACCGTCAACATCACTACGTGTGGGATTGAGAAAGTTTGCAGAGTGGTATGCTAAGTATTATGGTACATTTAAATACCAACTATAAATCGATAATATAAAAATAAAAAGATAAAATCATTATGAGCATTTTTGCAGGTAAAACCCTTATGATTACTGGTGGAACAGGTTCCTTCGGCAATGCAGTTTTGAATCGTTTCCTTCGTACCGATATCGGCGAAATCCGTATTTTTTCACGAGATGAGAAGAAGCAGGATGATATGCGCCATGAATATCAGGTAAAGTATCCTGATGTGGCACATAAAATTAAGTTCTTTATTGGCGATGTGCGTAATTTACAGTCATGTAAGAACGCGATTCCTGGTGTTGACTATATCTTCCATGCTGCAGCCTTGAAACAGGTTCCGAGTTGTGAATTTTTTCCAATGGAAGCTGTAAAGACGAATGTAATTGGTACTGATAATGTATTGACAGCCGCTATTGAGGCTGGCGTTGGTGCTGTGATATGTCTATCTACAGATAAGGCAGCCTATCCTATCAATGCTATGGGTATCACCAAAGCTGTTGAGGAGAAGATTGCTGTAGCTAAGAGCCGTTACTCAGGTAAAACCAAAATTTGCTGTACGCGTTATGGTAATGTGATGTGCTCTCGTGGTTCTGTAATTCCTCTTTGGATTGACCAAATCCGCAACGGCAACCCTATAACACTAACTGAGCCTACGATGACGCGCTTTATCATGTCGCTGGAAGAAGCAGTAGACCTTGTATTATTTGCATTCGAACATGGGCAGAACGGTGATATCCTCGTACAGAAAGCTCCGGCTTGTACTATTCAGACTCAGGCGGAGGCTGTTTGTGAATTATTTGGCGGCAAGAAAGAAGATATCAAGGTTATCGGTATCCGTCATGGTGAGAAGATGTATGAGACATTGCTCACCAATGAGGAATGTGCCAAGGCAGAAGATATGGGCAATTTCTATCGCGTTCCTGCAGATAATCGTGGATTGAACTATGACAAATATTTCAAAGAGGGTGAAACAGAACGTAACACTCTTACAGAGTTCAATTCAAACAATACTCGAATCCTTACGGTGGAAGAAACCAAAGCCAAGATTGCAGCTTTGGACTACATCAAGAAGGAGTTGAGCGGTGAAGGTAACTTTGTGCAATAAAAGAGGTATGAAAATTTTAGTAACCGGTGCCAAAGGTTTTGTAGGTAAGAATCTTTGCGCCCAACTTAATAACATCAAGGACGGTAAGGCTCGTTGTTATGGTGAACTGAAGATTAGTGACGTATTCGAGTACGATCTTGACTCTACTCCAGAACAACTGGATAATTGGTGCAAAGAAGCCGATTTCGTATTCAATCTTGCTGGGGTGAATCGTCCAAAGGACAATGAAGAGTTTATGAAAGGTAACTTTGGTTTTGCAAATACACTGCTTGATACCTTAAAGAAATATCATAATACTTGTCCTGTCATGCTTTCCTCTAGTGCGCAAGCCTCGTTGACCGGTCGTTTTGGTAACAGCGAATATGGTCGTAGTAAAAAGGCGGGTGAAGATCTTTTTTTACAATACGGCAAAGAGACAGGAACCAAGGTTTTAGTCTATCGCTTTCCGAACCTTTATGGCAAGTGGTGTCGTCCAAACTATAACAGTGCGGTAGCCACTTTCTGCAATAACATAGCCAATGACCTGCCTATACAGGTCAATGATCCGAGTGTAGAACTTGAGTTGCTTTATATTGATGATCTTGTGGATGAAATGATTCATGCCCTGAAAGGGGAGGAGCATCATTGCGAGTTCGAGGGGCTTGATGTACATCCGGAGGCTGACGGCAGATATTGCTATTGCCCTGTCACCCATAAGGTGACACTTGGTAAAATCGTTGATTTGTTACATCAATTCGCCGAAATGCCAAAGACACTGATGATTCCAGAAATCCCGGCCGATTCGTTTGCGAAACGTTTGTACAGTACGTTCCTGAGTTACCTGCCTAAAGAGAAGGCTATTTTCGACTTGAAGATGAATGTGGACCAGCGCGGTAGTTTTACAGAACTTGTACACACCTTGAACTGTGGTCAGGTAAGTATAAATATCTCCAAACCGGGCGTTACGAAGGGAGAACATTGGCACAATACCAAATGGGAGCAGTTCATCGTAGTCAGCGGACACGGTCTTATCCAACTCCGCAAGGAGGGTACTGACGAGGTACTTAATTATGAAGTGAGCGGAGATAAGATACAATCTGTCATCATGCTTCCCGGCTATACCCACAACATCATCAACCTTTCCGATACGGAAGACCTGGTGACAGTTATGTACTGCAATGAGATATTCGATTCCAATAAACCAGATACTTATTTTGATAAAGTAGAGAAATAAAATGGAAAAGCAACCTAAATTCGATTATTCAGATATAAAGTTTAAGGACAACGGTAAGCTGAAACTGATCATCGTTGTCGGTACCCGTCCCGAGATTATCCGTCTGGCAGCGGTAATCACTAAATGCCGTCAATATTTTGATGTGATTCTTGCTCATACGGGTCAGAACTATGACTATAACCTCAACGGTATCTTCTTCAAGGATTTGAAGTTGGCGGAGCCTGAGGTGTATATGGATGCCGTAGGCGATGACCTCGGAGCTACCTGTGGTAATATCATCAACTGTTCCTATAAACTCTTTGCACAGACAAAGCCTGACGGAGTCCTTGTACTTGGTGATACCAATTCTTGTCTGAGTGTTATCGGAGCGAAACGCCTGCACATTCCTATCTTCCACATGGAAGCGGGTAACCGTTGTAAGGACGAATGTCTCCCGGAAGAAACTAACAGAAGAATAGTGGACATCATCAGTGATGTAAACATGGCATACTCGGAACATGCGAGAAGATACCTTGCTGATTGCGGCCTGCCCAAGGAACGTACTTATGTTACAGGATCACCTATGGCAGAAGTACTTCATAATAACCTTGCGGAGATTGAAGCGAGTGACGTACACCAGCGTCTTGGTTTGGAGAAGGGTAAATACATCCTTTTGTCTGCCCATCGTGAAGAGAATATTGACACAGAGAAGAACTTCATGTCTCTTTTCAATGCTATCAATAAGATGGCGGAGAAGTATGATATGCCTATTCTCTACTCATGCCATCCACGCAGTCGCAACCGCCTTGCTGCAAGTGGTTTCGAACTCGACATACGGGTAATCCAACACGAACCTCTTGGCTTCCACGACTATAACTGTCTTCAAATGAATGCCTTTGCAGTGGTAAGCGACAGTGGCACGCTCCCTGAAGAAAGCAGTTTCTTCACAAGCGTTGGTCATCCATTCCCAGCCATTTGCATTCGTACATCAACAGAACGTCCCGAAGCTATAGACAAAGGTGATTTCATTATTGCTGGCATTGACGAGAAATCATTACTTCAGGCTGTAGATACAGCCGTTGAACTTTGTAAGGACGGTCAGCATGGTATTCCTGTACCTGATTATGTGGATGAGAATGTCAGCACAAAGGTTGTGAAGATAGTACAGAGTTATGTGGGTATTGTGAATAAAATGGTTTGGAGGAAATTTTAATAAGTTTGTTTACCTCATGAAATTTTAGTCACTTCAATATGGTCATGGAATTCCAAAGTGAATATGGACTAAAGTGGGATACAGTTGAAATTCAAGGCTGGCATTGTGTTGATGTTATTACTATAAGTATTATAGCCAAAGCTTAATATCAATTATTTAGTAGAAATGGTAGTCTGTATGTGGTTTGATTCCACTTACTAAATCTGATCAAAATAATAGAGTACACTGAATATAATATTAAAATCTGTTGGTTACATATTAGGCAAGATGTATACTTTGATGTGCTGGTATAAAGTACAGATTATCAGAGAAATAATCGGGGTAAAAGGGTGCATATCCTTACATTATCAGTGGAGCCCATAATATCATTGCAGAAGAGCCTATAAGTATTGGTCCTAATAGTATAATATATACAACAAGAGCTAAGCTCATCATCAAATCACATTTTGTCTCTGGTCCTAATCTAACAATCATTATGGGTAATCATTATATGGTTGGAAAATTCCTTGACTCAATAAGGGATACTGATAATATTCCAGAAAATGATCAAGATGTGGTGATAGAAGAAGATGTATGGTGTGGTGCTAATGTGACAATACTCAAGGGTGTTATCATTGGTAGAGGGACAATTGTGGCTGCGGTTTGGTAGTGACAAAAAGTTGTCCGCCCTATAGTATTATCGGAGGTGTGCCTGCTAAAGGTAATTAAGAAAAAGTTTACCGATGAAGAAATTATATTACATAAATTGGCGTTATATAAATATTCGGATCGTATAAATAACGGATGGAATATGATAATTTACGAATGATTTATTGATTGTTGATGGTTTTTAGAAAATTTTTATATATATTGCTGTTTTTTTACTTTTTGCCTATTGTTTGTTGGGGTAGGACCGTAAAGATAAGGAGTGACGTGGATGCTCAGGAACAGTTTGTTGAGGATAGTGTTGTTTACATAGTGTCTTCGAATATTGATTTGAAGGGTAAGACTTTATCAGTTCCCCAAAATTGCGTTCTTAAGTTTATTGGCAAAGGCTCTTTTTATAATGGTACTGTAAAAGGTGAAAATACAGTGGTTGAAGGCTTGGTTAGGGTGAGATTTTCTAATGTTCAATTTGCAGGTTCATTTGATTTATCTTCATTTTCATATATAGCATTTGGTGAGTATGTTAATGATACAGAGCTTTTACAAGCAATGTTTGATTTACTTTTTTTCAGTAGTGGTAAATGTACATTATGTTTGGAAAAAAAACGGATATATAATATTGACAGCGACATAAAATGTTACGCACATGCTATTTATGAATACGATGATATAAAACAGAAAGAAATAAAAGGAAACGGAGCTGTTATTAATGATTTGAGATCTCGCTCAAAAATGGGATATAAAACTTACGATGGAATATTCCTATTTTCAAATTGTCATGATATAAAAATTAATAACTTGAACTATCAAAATTTTAATGAAGATTATGTAGAGATTCGTGAGGGAGGAATATTACGGTATAAAGCAGGAATTGAGCATCAGATTGGTTATGTAGGCTCTTCTTTCATTTTACTTCAGAATGACTGTTGCAATATCGATATTTCTTCTAATATTGTTGGTGCACGTTATGGTGTTAAATCTGGAGACTATTCAAAATTTTGGCTTTGTGGATCTTATGGATTGAAAAATTCAAAGTTGAATATTAGAGCAAGTAGAACTGGGTATCCAGTGGCTATTGAAGTGGGAGATAGTCTAGACATTTTTGTACATTCTGAAACTCATCATCGAGCCGCATACCTTTGTGGTATAAGTAACTCAAATATTGAGATTGAGGCTAAAGATATTTATATTGCTCCTTTTCATTGTTTATTGAGTGATACTCATTACTCTAAGGGCGATAGTATTAGTCCTTTATTCAAATCTTGTTCAAATTTGAATGTAAAAATCACTGAAATTGGATCTACGATAGCAACGAATGGAGATTGTTATTGTATTGGCTTCCAAACATATAATAATAAACCTTTCTTTTCGCGTACAGAAAAACTTATATGGGAGAATATTAACATAAATGTAAAGAAAGCAGTTCAGTCAGATGTAGTTGGATTGTTTTGTTTATCAAGGAATTATCCCAATAATCCTCAAGAACCATTGGGTTTCAATGATGAGTATAGAAATATTTCACTAGTAGCTGAGGATCTTTTTCCAACCAATCAATATTGTTTCAGAGTACGTGTTAATGAATATGGAATTTATGACAACATTAAATTTGAAGTAAAAGCACCTCATGCAGTGGCTATATATGATAACTGTAGTGACTATTCTTTTGATTTGACGAAAGTAAAAATCGTACAAATTTATTATTCAGGAAAGAATAAGTCCTTAAACGCAAAACTAATTCAATCAACACTTAGTAAGCATTCAAAAAAAGGCTCATAATTAAAAGCTGTACATTCTATCCTGAGTTTGGCGAATGAATAGTAGGTGTGTTAATTAATATAAATGATTCGGTGGATAACAAAAGAATAGCAAAGAATACTTTAGTTCTGTATGTTCGAATGATATTTGTTTTGCTTGTGTCACTCTATTCAACACGAGCAATTCTTAATGCGTTGGGGGTTGTAGACTATGGTATCTATAATGTTGTTGCAGGATTTGTGTCAATGTTCGCATTTTTGAATTCCTCAATGACAAATACTATACAGCGATTTTTTAATTATGAACGAGGTTGTGCTGATAGTGGTAATCTAAATAAAATTTATATCACCTCTATTCAAATTCAATCGCTCCTTGGGATCGTTATAGTCGTGATACTGGAATTTGTGGGCTTATGGTATATTTACACTAAGATGGTAATACCGGTTGAAAGGGTAACTGCGGCAATGTATGTGTTTCAGTTTTCGGTCATATCACTGTTATTTCTCATCTTTCAAATTCCTTATGTAGCTGCAGTTGTAGCCCACGAGAAGATGGAGTTTTATGCAGTAGTAAGTATAATTGATGCACTATTTAAGTTGCTAATAGCTATAGGTTTACAATATATTTCTTATGACCGTTTGGTGTATTATGGTTTATTGATGCTTATGATATCATTGGCGAATATCATTTTATATTATGTTTATGCTAAGAGAAAATTTGAGGAAATCATATACCATCATCATTTTTACAAACAGCAATTTAAAAATATGTTAGCATTTTCTGGATGGAGCGTCTTTGGGGCTTTTGCCTATACCATGCAGGGACAAGGATTAAATATGCTGATGAATGCATTCTTTGGACCTATAGTCAATGCTGCTCGTGGAGTGGCATATCAAGTACAGGCAGCTTTGAGTGGCTTCACAGAGAATGTAGCAGTGGCTTTTAAGCCACAACTTGTAGAGAGCTATGCCTTGAATGAGTTTGAGCGAACTAAGAACTTAATGTATAGTATGTCGAAATTGGGATATCTGATGGTTTTCGTTCTTTCATTACCAATTTTGCTCGAAATTAATTATATTCTTAAAGTTTGGCTTGGAGGTGTTGTTCCTGAGCATACCGCGACATTTACGGTGTTAGTCCTTTTTAATATGGCTTGCAGTAGTTTGAATCTTCCTATTTCGCAAACAGTGCAGGCAGTAGGAAAAATAAGGAAATACCAGATGATACGCAGTGTAATTGTTGTGAGTGCGCTTCCGATATCTTGGATGGCTTTTGCTTGTGGGGCACAAGCCTATATGGCTTTTGTCATATTGTTATTCATAAATTTCATAAATCAGCCAATAAGCATGTTTTTGTTGAGAAAAATATTTGCTTATTCTTATCGCGAATATATTAATAGAGTAATATTGCCTTGTATACTCTTTAGCATAGTTACACCAGTATTACCATTTGTGGTACATTCTGTGTTGGATGAATCATTTGTACGGCTTATGGTTGTAGGTACATTGTCTGTTGTCATGTCTGTTATCTTCATTTATTTGATTGTCATGACAGAAAATGAAAAGGTACTTATAAATGGTTTTATAAAAAAAATTAGAAAGAGACATTGAAATGGAAAAAGAAAACAATTTAAAGAAACATCTCAAACAGACTTGGTTATACAAATATTGTCGAGGTTTTTTTATGTGGCCGAAAGATTTGCTGAATTGGTATTTGGTAAAAAGAAAGTTTTTTTGGATGACATATCAAAAGAATTGGATGGTAGATCCATGTAGTGATAAAAGAGAAAAGTATTGGAAACGATGCGGTGTTCATAGTAATGGGCATTTTAGAGTTGGGGCAGATGTTTATTTTGATGCTCAGAATGGTAATGCAATCACTATTGACGATGGGGTTTGGATTGCAGCCAGATGTCTTTTACTAGTTCACAAAAGGGATTTGTCCGACTATCGATATGGTGATGATATTAACAAAATGCCTCACTTGGTTGCTCCTATACATATTTGTAAAGGGGCTCATATTGGTATGGGGACGATTGTAATGCCTGGTGTTACAATTGGTGAAGGAGCAATTATAGGTGCGGGTGCAGTTGTGTCAAAAGATATACCACCATATACTATAGCTGTAGGATGTCCAGCGAAGGTTATAAGGGAATTGTCGAAGCGTGACGAATAGTATTACTATAAGAAAATAATAATTAGTTTTTCTAAAATGCAAGAAAAGAAAAATGCACTCATAGTTGTAAATAGCTTTAATATAGGAGGTACGGTTTCTAGTCTCTATACATTACTTTCTATGGTGGATACCCAAAAAGTACATATAGACATCTTTGCACGAAATATTTCTGGGTTTTATATCGATAAATTGCCAAATTGTACATTACTTCCTGAAAATTTGTGGTTATCTTATACAATTTACAAAAAAAACTTTTTGGTAAGAATGGCTAAAACTTTTCTTTTCTTTATAAGAAAGGTTCTTGAGATAGTAGGCGTGGATATGTTTTTGATATATAATCATATTGGTGGTAAACAACTTCACACAGAAAATTATGATGCTGTAATAGGTTTTGATGAATCGCTATCAAGATATATTAGTGCACTCCCTGCACGCAAACGCATTAATTGGATACATTGTGATTATCGTCGGTACGTCAATGGAAAAGATGAGTCTTGTTATTATGACAAGATAGATACAGTAGTTTGTGTGTCAGAATTTGCTAAGGGTATATTTTGTGAATATTATCCCAAATATGCAAATAAGACAGTTGCAATTCATAATATTATTAATGTAGAGGATTTGCATCATAAAGCTTCAAAGCCTATTGATGACGAGCGTTTTTATAACGACTGCTTTACGATTGTATCTTGTGGTCGTATGGATCCTGTAAAGCAGTTTCACCTGATTCCTTTTATTGTAGATAGAATTAGAAAAAATACAGATAAGCCATTCCATTGGTACATCATTGGCGGTGGAAACGAAGAGGTAGAAAAGCATATAGAACAAGAAATAGAACAATACAAAGTCTCAAATTATGTAAAACTTTTGGGTATGAAAACCAATCCATATAACTATATGGCTAAGTCTAACCTCTATGTATGTACTTCTTGGTCAGAATCATATCCAATGGTAGTGAATGAGGCAAAAGCTTTGGGATTACCAGTTGTGTGTAATATCTTTCCAAGTGCTAGTGAATCAGTTCATGATGGAGTGAATGGGTTTATTCTTGATATTGAGAATATGCCTGATGTTATTGCTTCCATGATTGAAAAACCTTTGGAAATAGAAAATTACCAATCTGAAAATGACAAAATACTGGAATCTTTCTATAGTTTACTGTAGGTAACTACTTCTTTTCTTTATTATCAAAGAAATTAGGCGACAAATGAATTTATTCGAACAAATACAATATTCTCAAAACTGGAATATATGTTTTTGCACTCTCTCGGAGGAGGAACTGATAGCCAATAAGGGCATTGATGGAGTGCAATGGCTCAAACACCCATATAAAGACCGTTGGTTTGCAGATCCTTTTATCTTTTCTGTAACGGAAAAAGAAATCATAGTTTTTGTAGAGGAACTAATGATAGAGAAACCTAAGGGATATTTGGTTGAGTTGATTGTAAATAGACAAACAAAGAAACTTATTAACCGTCATGTGTTACTAGAATTATCCACACATCTATCATATCCTGCCTACCTTCGTTACAAAGGAAGGCTTTATGTATATCCGGAGAATGGTGCATCTGGCAAACTGAATATCTACGAATATGATGCAGAAAGACATACGCTCATTAATCCTATTTATGTTTTAGACGAAGCTCTTGCTGATGCTACCATATTGCAAGTGGGCGAAAATGAGTTCTACCTAATAGCTACTAAAGCACCTGACGTACAGGAAAAAGCATATCTTTATAAAGCATTCTCTCCTATGGGGCCATTTGTTTCTGTCAGTGAAGAACCAGTGCAGATGAATCGCAATTGTTCTCGTCCTGCAGGTAATTGGTTTAAGTCTGCTCATAAGTTATTTCGTCCTGCTCAGGATTGTGTTAGAGGTTATGGTAGAGCAATCTCCATTATGCGAGTGGACTGCCTGACTCCATTCAAGGAACAGATTGTGTTTACTATCAATCCATTGTCATTCAGATATAATAAGGGTATCCATACTATCAATTTTTTCCATACAGATAAAGGTGAGAATATTGCCGTACTTGACGGATATGGGTATTTAAGACCTATATTGGGTAGAATCTATTATTCAAAGGGCGTACGTGCAGTGATTAGTGTAATGAAGAAAATTCATCGCACTTGTTTTCCTGTTATGTAGAAAGAATGGGTGTAAATCTTTGTTTATGATTATATTATATTTAATTATTGCGATAGTATACTGCCTTATTTTTGAGGAATATATATACGTTGACTTTACTGCTAAATATACGCTCATAACAATTAGTACATATTTAGTATCAAATGTATTGTATTTCAGAAAGAAAAAAAACATTATAAATTTTGAGTTTTTCTTTGCAATCTCGTTTTTTGCAGCCTGTTTTCTTACATATTTCATTTTGGAGGAAGGAGTTGGTTTTGCATTCTTTGCATTTTCTACTAAGCCTATATCTTTAGTTCGTGGTATTGCATTAGCAATGACCGGTTATCATTTTTACCTATGTGGATTATTGCGGGCAAAAGAAATAAACCCCATAAATTTAAATAATGGTAAACAATGGTTAAATATTAGTAGATCGGCAGCTAATTGGGCCAATTGGATTTGCCTTTTGACTTTTTGTTGTTTTTTAGCAATGGGGGGAATGAGTGTTTTATATATTTACTCTGGTGAAATAGAAAATGCGAATATAGGATTGTTATTATATTGGATTCTAACATATTCTGTTTCAATTTTTACATCATTTGCGTCTGTTGATTTCAATGCTTCTAAAAGTGTTTGGTTCAATATTTTAAAGTTGAATAAATTGTTTTTAATTAATAGTACAATAATAGTTGTGTTCTTGTTTATATCAGGTTATCGTTCGCAACTAATGCAAATAGTTTTGCCTTTGTTTATATGTTATAATGTTTTTATAAAAAAAATATCAATAAAAGTATTTTTTACAATTTTATTATGTGGTATGGCATTGATGATTGTTATTGGTATGACACGTTCTGGTGAAGGCATAGAAAATAATGTTTCTACTATTCATTATTTTAGAGATTTTAATGCGGCGAATGCTTCTTTAGGCTTCTTTGTAGATGAAGTTGAACGAAAGGGAATTACAGGTGGAAGCAATTATATTCAACAAGCATTAAGTATAGTACCTTTTTTACAGTCCATTATTGGAAATTTTGTAGATTTCAATAGTTTTGCATTGCCTTCCAGTAGATTTTATACAGGAGCTTTTGACACAGAATCAGGATTTGGTACAAATATTATTGGAGACATATATTATACATTTGGTTTAATGGGTGTGGTAATTATCATGTATATTGTCGGACTGTTTTGTTCTTCATTATCTTCTTTAAAGAATAAGTATATATTTCTTATGTATCTAATTTTTACTGGCAACTCTATTTTTATGGCTCGTGTAGAATTGTTATATGTAGTGAGAATGTTGGCTTTGGGATGTATCCTGCTTTATGTTGTGAATTTGATGTCAAAAAAGAAATATATTTTATAGAAAGAGATGAAAATACTCGTAGTGATTTGGAATCTTTATTTCAACTTTGGCTTCGGAGAGTGGGGATCCAAGAAATGGAACTTGGAGATAGAGAGGAGGCTTAATTTTCCTATAATCAATCAAATAGGTGGAGTAAATTGTGATAGTCAAATTATCAGAGAGGAGGGCCAGTTATGCGTATAGTTTATTGTGGATGTTTTCGACTCCCAAACTTTGATGCGGCTGCTCCCCGAGTGCTGAATAATGCGAAAGCATTTAGAAAAATGGGACATGAAGTAAAATTCATAAGCTGGGGAGGAAAGTACCGGGAAGAAGACCTATGCGAAGATGGTATGTATCGGGTAGATGGATTAGAATATGTAATTACTCATGAATTGGATGCCACTGGTGGATTCTTTAATAAACTGAAAGCAAAATTAAAAAGAGGTCAGAAAACCTTGATGTTATTGGAACAAATAATAGAAAAACCAGACCTAATAATCATGTATAATGCAGATTGTTCATGGACTCGGAAAATGCAGAAATTCTGTAATCAATATAAAATTAAACTTGCTAACGATATAACAGAGTGGTATGACAACAATGAGCTACATCTGGCGGATATCATTCCTAATTATATCAATATGACTTCTACTCAACGTTTAATAAAGAACAAAATTGTTATCAGTAGTTTTCTGAATAGTTATTATTCTGAATCAAATAACATCATCATACCGCCTTTGTGTGATCCAGAAGAGCCTAAATGGTCTGCTACCGTGGAGGACGATCGAGTGAAACCGTTTGATGGTATAACCCTTATCTATGCCGGTAATCCTGCAAAAAAGGACTGTATACATTCAGTTATCAATGCAGTCAACACTTTGGCTAATGAAGGTAAGGCTATTCGTTTCCTTATTCTTGGCACGACACGTGGCGCCTATATGAAACAGTATGCACAATTGTTATTGAGTACCTCTCTTCATGAGAATGTGAAGTTTCTTGGAAGGGTATCGCAAGACTTGATTCCTGCTTATTACAAGAAAGCCGATTTTATGGTTTTGCTTCGCGAACCTAATCGTAAGAGTATGGCAGGATTCCCAACCAAGTTTGCAGAATCAATGACAGCTGGAGTGCCAGTGATAACGAATGCAACGAGTGATTTGACTAAGTATGTAATTAATGGAAAAACAGGATTCCTTGTAGAAGGATATGATTATGAGAGTATACTTTTTACGTTGCGAAGCTCATTATTTACCATCAGAAAGGAGGATGTGAAGAAGATGAAGAAGAACTGTGTGCACTCTGCAAATTTAACCTTTGATTGGCATCATAGAGTAACAGATTTTGATCATTTTCTACAAAACTTGAGATAATAGCAATGATGCATTTGGGTGGCCTTTCACGTTATCGTACAGAACTTATGGGGTTGAGTGCAGTTTTGATTCTTGTCTGTCACGTATATGCATATGTAGAGTTACCTGGAGTTATGAGGTATATGCTTTCTCTGTGTAACATAGGCGTCGATCTCTTTCTATTTCTCTCTGGAATGGGAATATGGTATAGTCTCTCTAACAAAAATGGGGGGGTAAAGTATTGGTATTTAAATAGATATACAAAGCTGTTTGTCCCTTATTTTGTTGCATTGATACCATTTGAGATAATTCAATTTGCTTTTGGCAAACAGCTTGAAAATGGGATATGGAATTATCTATTTGGATTATCATCTCTTAGATTTTATGTGTCGCACGATGCTGCTTGGTTTATAGCAGCTTTAATTCCACTTTACTTACTTGCGCCATTGTTCTATAACTTGATAAAGGAATTTCAGTGGAAGGCTGCAATTTTACTGGTATTAATTCTTTATCTAAGTTTATTGGTGCCAACTTCATTTCGTTCAGAAATGCTAAATAAAGTGATTGAAAACATTCAATTTGTAACTATACGTTCTACATGCTTTGTAATGGGGATGGCATTAGGACAATCTGTTAAGGAGAATAAACAAATCTCAATGTGGTGGCTCATTGGGTTAACTATTACAGGTATTATTATGATAGGAATAACTCGCCATTTGGTATATGGTTATTTATTCTTTACCTTACCGTTGTTGTTTGCTTTCTTATATATTATAAAAATAAGCAGAATGGAGGTTATAATTTTTGCTAGTTTTATGGGGATGATTTCGTTGGAGTCTTA